>Ga0214480_100982_pt1 | contig 13358 bp, 7 predicted proteins | sample M1_20Mar14CPVII9_3_FD_165042 | JGI IMG/M metagenome (GOLD analysis project Ga0214480, IMG submission 165042) | Marine eukaryotic communities from Monterey Bay, California, United States - M1_20Mar14CPVII9sort6BwellE17 | ecosystem: Environmental > Aquatic > Marine > Unclassified | place: USA... | reverse complement strand
ATGGTGCCCTCTACTACTATCAATTACTACTCAATATAGACTGATCTTCAGGACTAATCCTACCAAACTTAAGCTCCTCTATATATAAATATGCGATAGGGAAATTTATTTGGTGACCAACGGTTTATTATTGATAAAGAACAACACATCACCACTTTTCAGGCTGTAATGCACCTATTTAATTAAGTAGTGTTTGAATTAATCATTGTGGTGATATGTTTACCCCTAGGCTGCTATTGCTAATTAATCTATATGATATTAGAAGCAGCTCAGGCCGACTATCATGTAATATAAGATGCTACATCCTCCACAATATAATTATATTTATTTAATGATGCAATTATGTGCATCTACTAATAGTGTATATAAAAGAGATGATGTAGTATATGTGAGCATCTGTTGCAATAGTATATCTTTATGTTAGTAGTTAGACCGCCGGTCATATGGCAGGATAGGCACTCCCTACCATATAGACCATGTATTCCACCATTGTTGATAGCAACAATAAAAAAACAATATTTTTAGAAGGCTGTTGAAAGTATTTTATTTCTTAGGCTACAGTAGGATTTAGACAATAGGGATTGGGGTTAAGATTGTTGATGATATCCACAAACCTATCCTCCTACATTTATCTAGTAGTTTATACCATGGCCGCCGCTAGAGGCACCCTCATAGACCTCATATCACCATCGTGAGCTTTTAAGGCAGAAAAAACTTCTAGGGAGAGTTGAGGGTGACTAAGGATACCGCAATGAGCATTCGGCGGGGGTACTACAACCACAAAAAGATGGTTGGTACCCCCGTGTACAGGGGTGTGGTACTACCTTTAACAGCTTTCCCGCTAGCGGCCCACATGTGGGCCAATTTTAACTAAGCTTTTTTACTAGCTATCGTAAAATGTTGTAAAATAAGTTTGAGTTGACGTTCAATGGCTCTATAGAAAGCTGAGATTATGCTCTACACGACGATATGCGGTATCAGTTCATACAGATACTAGATCCTATGTTATAGATGCTACAAAGTCAGCATAAGTTCCCAGGCATGAATTTTTGCTGAGACTCATGACCTCACAACCATGTTCCTCGGCGCCGCCGACGGCGATATGGAGCTCCTGTTCATCCTAGACAATAGGATGATGATGTTTCTAGAACAGAATTGTCTCCTCTTTCACGTGGTAACAGCCGTTTCTAGTGATATTGATGACATAGTGTTCAAAAAGTTGTTCAAAGATTGTATTGATGTTTATTGCATCGTCGGACACATCGCATGCTAACTACGATAGGAACACAACTCATAGCCATATGTATAAGCAACCTATCAGTTTTCACTTAGAAAACTCCTTGAAGGGGACTGGGGATCTACAATAATTGTCTGTTTGTGCAAAAATAGCAAGATACCGGACACATATCTCAAGTTGCTTAGAAGAGTATTTCGTGGTAGAATTCAAGCACTACCTTGAAGCCACCATACGGCTCTAAAAGCAGATGTTGTTGTCTCGATGGTGCCACCAACGGCTCTAAAAGCAGATGTTGATGTCATGGAATGGTTTTATCCATCAAGATACTTAGTTGTTAATGTCTTTAAAAGACATGTCTCTCAGAGGCTCACAATATGTGTCAGCAAGACAATGTCGGCGGCATGTCGCGACATGTCGGCGGTATCTTATGGTATCTTAAGGTTGTCGTATGAGGTGATTTGCTGCTTCGGATAGTTAGATGGTTAGTTTACTAGTTGTCTATCTATATATACAGTACTAGGGTGTAGATTTTATCAGTATACTAATTAAGTTTAATTTATCAGGTCATATCACTATTATTTACACCCTCTTTATTGAGTTTATCCAAGTTACTTGTATGGACTTGTAAGGTTGCCATGTATGCTTTGACCATATTCTCTTCCAATCTGATCTTGGAATCAAGTTTATTCAATTCCTCTTCCCCTGTTTCAATGTTTCCATTGTTAGACTCTAACTCATGCTTTTGTGCTTTCAATTCTTTTACTTTCTCCTCTGATTTAGTAATCATAGATGACGTCTTTTCCATAGCATCCATCAGTTTCATTAGCATATCCGTTTGTTCCATAACACTACTCTTCTGTCCCTCATCTGTAGTTGTAGATACTATACTCTGATCATTCCCACTATTTATAGAAGCAGATTGTTCCTGATCTATCACTGCCTCCTCGCGTTTACGTTTCTGTTTCTTTTTTGTACTTGGTTGACTTCCCTTTTTCTCATAAAGATTTCGGTAACGCTGTTCGTATGCAGTGGGGATTATTGCTTCGCAAACATTAATACCCATGCCTGATATCTTCAGCACATGCCACTGCGCCCGTGTTGCGTGTGGATTAATAAAGTCCCTATCACACCAACCACAATTCCAGGCGTCCTTACTAACACCATCACGGTCAACTTTAACTTTTTTCATTTTCTGACATTGCCAAATAGATGTGATGGGTGGGAGGGGAGTAGTATCTGATGTAGTTGTGTTTGCGTTTGCTGTTGATGAGGCATCACTATTATTACCATTATTATTATTGTTGTTATTATTATTTGTTCGCATAATTGGTGTTGGTGGACGTGCAGCTGATAAAAGTTGTTGTGTTGTTGATGTTTTTGTGGTAGGAGATTGGGGTGGTGTCATAAACGAATCACCGTTGATTGGAGAATTCAATAATGACGGATTCAGTATATCCGATGTATTATTACTACCCCCGCTTTTGTTGGTATTTTGCTTAGCAGGGGAGGCTGACATTATAGACGTCGTCGACCGTCGAGTTGTATTCTTTTTTTTTTGCACAAGATAATATTATGTGCTCGATTGTTGCAATGTTAATTGTGTTGATGGCACTTGCTAAATATATTTGAATTTATTTAATGCCGTGTTTAATATCAATACCTACTAATTGTTTTATGGCGAGGTAGCGCCAATATTATATGATGTACGATGATTGGTGTATACGACTATTGTAGTTTGCAAATTGTTAGATTTTCAAGATGACGAGTGCGTTGAATGTAGAATACAAAGCAAAAATGATACCGCGGTGACTTGACAACCCACAAACGTGTTGTATATTATGCAAATATGAACTGCCTACCAGCGGTAGTACAATAACTGCGTTAAACGCCGTCAAGAGGTGATAGAAGGCAGCACAAACCCATTAGTAGGGGAAATGTCGTGATTTTACTAGCATGTCGAGACAAATCACGTTTCGGCACGATTTTCACGAAATCTGTCGTGTCTTTCGACATGTCGGCGACATGTCGGCGACATTAACAACTAAGTCAAGATAGACTTCAAGGTGGTGCCACCACACGCTCCAGATGTTGACGTTGATGTCAGGGATGGTTGATTGCGACATGGTGCCACCACACCAGATGTTGATGTCAAGGATGGTTTTATGAAGGTTCTCGCAGATTACAGAGGTTGGTGTCAAAAGCACCATACCATGGTGTTATTAACCGCCGCGCCATGTCGTCGCCTAAAACTATCGTGTCATCAATAGTCGCGTGTGAATATGAGAGAAGATACGATTGACTAGAAGCTTCTATCTATCAGAGATATTGCAATGGTCGGCTGGTGAATCGCGTTAATCTAAAGTTATGCATAATGATGATCGCGGCTGCCTATTGTGATGATGGTAAGTATTAGTTACTGCTCTCTCATTCAAAATGTGTCTACATCATCGAATTTATGATTGACAACTCTTCTCTTCATCTCATCTCTTATCTACTTGTGTTAGGTGTTAGTCATGATTAGTTAAGGGGGTCAGCGTATTCTATAGTTGATATTGGTAGTTTTAGATTGGTAGATGGAGATGGAGACAACCTAACGAACATCCGAATCTTTTATATCTAAGTATGTAAACACAACAAATTATAAAGATCAAGTGGGTGATATACTCCAGTTTCATAACAATAACAATATGATTAACCTTTAAAGCAATATGATTAACTTTTTAACTAGATTGACCCATTAAGCAGATACTGATACTCTAGAGATACGAATAGAAATAGAAGTAGAATCTTCTTTCTAGTTTGTTTATGTACTACGATACAGTGAACATCTAATGAGGTAGACAAGAGAGCATTTTTAGTCGTTATCATTTCATCGTACCGTGTGACCTCAGCGGCGCCTGTGGATCTAAGTATTGGCTACTATTGGCTAGTAGACCGCCGATAATAGGTACATACACTAACAGTCGATGGTGAACGATACTATCGTCGAGGTAGTACATGGTAGTACATAACACACCATACGCTATTGTTGTAGTATTCTCTAGTTTATTCTATACATCTATGATATCAACCGAGCAAATGATATATCGCTGTTACGATAGGATTATTGGCCGTCCACTGGCACTAATCAAGTTATTTGGTCAAGTATACACCCCCTAGAGCACCATCTTATTTGAGCGGCCATCATCGTCGAGTTATTAAAAAGTGAGGGAAAATAAAAAATGAAGGAGTTTGTTTCTTGCACAGTATCTTTTGCACCAAAAATAAGCAGATGTTGATGTCAAGGATGGTTTTACGAAGGTTCTCGCAGATTAAGAGGTTGTGTCAAGCACCATGGTTTGGTTATTAACCACCGCGCCATGCCATCGCCTATAACTATCGTCGTGTCATCAATAATCGCGTGTGAATATGAGAGTATATACGATTGACTAGAAGCTTCTATTAAGGTATTGCAATGTCGGCTGGTGAATCGCGCTAATGTTGAGACAACTAATATGCATAATGATCGCGGCTGCCTATTGTGGTGATGGTGAGTATCAGTTACTGCTCTCTCATTCAAATGTGTCTACATCATCGAATTTATGATTGACAACTCTTCTCTTCATCTCATCTTATCTACTTGTGTTAGGTGTTAGTCATGATTAGTTAAGGAGGTCAGCGTATTCTATAGTTGATATTGGTAGTTTTAGATTGGTAGATATGTAGATGGAGACAACCTAACGAACAGCCGAATCTTTTATCTCTCAGTACATAAACAGAACAAATAATGAGGTAGACAAGAGAGCATTTAGTCATTATCATTTCATCATACCATATGTGACCTCAGTGGTACCTATGACTCTAAGTATTGGCTAGTAGACCGATATATAGGTACGGACAACAGTCGATGGTGAACGATACGATCGTCGAGGTACATAACACAACATACGGATGCAGTATCTGGTCAACACATAAACTAAAGATATTGTCTGTTGTAGTATTCTATAAAGTGGACGTGAAAACTGCCAGCCGGAGGGCCTTATGTTAATGTAGCCGCCGCTTCTTATATCGAACAAGGTCTAGTGTGATTTCCAGGACCATCATGGTGGTCTATGGTCTTCGATTTACGTCGACAGATGTGGCGGGTTGTCGTCGACGACGACGGTTTATGTGGGTTAGTACTTCTAGGCTAATTATAGGCGCTACATTTATATTCTACACTAGTCATACACTACAACATTGTTCAATGACACCTACTAGAGGATGCAGTGGCGGTCCACCATTCATATCTGCCATATTGCCGTCGCTTCCTCCTCTTTTATCTACTAGTGATGGCCATCGTCAGTTTTGCAAAAAAAGTAACTTTGTTAGTGGAATCTCTACGTAAAAAGGATACCGGAACCGACTTAGCGGGAAAGCTGTTAATGGTGGCAATCCTATTCGACTCCTTGGACCATTCTCTAAGAACTTTGCAAGTGTAGGCGTAAGTTTCATTTATAAAGTATGTATGTCAAGTCGGCAACTATTCTATTCTAACTATTGTTTATCTACTCTTAATCTAATCTAAACATACAAACAGGGACAAGAGAATTTTGTGTTTGTTACATCCGAAACTTATCAGGGTGATTTGGGTGGTATATCTGGGGCAAATGAGAAATGCCAAGAGCTTGCCTGTAGTGCTGGACTTGTTGGTAATTACATAGCATGGCTATCTGATGAAACATCAAATCCAGCAAATGATTTTGTCACATTCCGTGATTCCTACTATGTTGTCACTGATAATTATCCTGATTTTGATTTCGTTAATGATAAAATCGCTATACAAGTAATTTTCCGACTTGATCGATGGAAATATCGATATCCCCATTAATAGGGATGAAAATGGAGATCTTGTTAGTGGTAACTTGAATGTCTGGACTAACACAAATGGAGATGGAACTGAGGTTAGTAACGATCGAGGTTGTGAAAATTGGGGTAGTGATCAGATGGGAAGTATTGGTCAGGTTGGAGATGCTAGTGCAACTAACAGTGATTGGACACTAAAGCCCGGAGGTAGTGGTGTTGGGCAACTAACTTGTGACAACTTGCAAGACTCTACTGCTTCCAGCAAGATGAAACTGGTACGTATTTCATTGTTTTTCAGATTGTCTTGTATATGTTTATACTAATAAGTTTCTATTTGTTCAAAAGTGTGCCCGCCAACCACATCTAGGCCTACGGTGAGAGCTGATAAACATTATCTTTTGTATGAATTACCATATATGTATAATCTAATTCTAACATCTCTCTCTCTCTCTCTCTCTCTCTCTCTCTCTCTCTCTCTCATCTCCCCTTTATTCAACAGTCCGCTCTTCTAAAGCACCATCAAAAGCTCCATCATATAGCCCTACCGTAAGTTGACAAACATATGTATCTTTAGTTTGGATATGTATCCTAACATCACGCTCTCCCCTTCCCTTTATATATAGTCTGCCCCATCCAACGCTCCATCATCTAGCCCTACGGTGAGACAACTCCGTAATGCTTCTACTACTACCATTGAAGTACTATGTGATGACAACAATACATATCAATCAACAGCAATGACCTGCGCTTTGTTGAACGACTTCACTCAATTTTTCATAAATAATGACGGCCGTCAAGATCCATTGGTATCCTTTTGCAATGAGCCAACAGTCACTCATAATTTCCCGTGTAGAGAAATACGCGGTATCTTTGTTGGCGATTACTAAGAGAAATTCATGCCGACCTAGGTGGCGGCATACTGCGTTGAGATGAGCACTTGTACTACATAATTGTTTCACAACTCTAGCTTAATACCATAGCAATAGTATATACTACAATACAATCATGAGGCTTCTACTCGCCACTGCAGTTGCAGTCCTAAAAGTTATCACCGCATCCGCTGACACTGACGACAATACCATCTTCAAACAGCATGGTTCCCTTCAATATGTTGATAACTTCCTATCTCCCGAAGAATCAAAACATTTCTATGATACTATGGAATCCTTATCACAAGCTCATCCATTCGACCCCACTGCAAAGTCTCGTGGGAATATCATGGTGAGCAGCCTCATTCAACGACGTATTAAAGATGTTGCTGGTTCTGAATGTTCCATTAATGATGATATGATCGATACCAATGGTGGTGGTGGTATCAAGTTACAGACACGGATCATCAATAAATCTACAAAACCTCATATCGACTACGAACAAGAGGGCAAGGTAGTTAAAGATGATGTAATGTTCATTACTCTTAACAGCAACCCCGAAGCACACTTCAATCATGGCGGTAACTCTCTCCCAGCAGTGGCCGGTAGACTAGTACGGTTTGCTGGGAATGCTGTGCATGGTACTACATTGAATAGTGGGGATGTTCGACTACTTGGTCCATTCTCCATTAAGAACTTTGCAAGCGTCGGTGATAGTGATAGGGGCCCCGATTGTCCACTAGGTTTGCAGCAGAGTCTTTGCATTGAAGGAGATCCTAGTAGCAATACCATTTCTCAACCTGTTGAAGGTTCTTGTAACAATGGAGCCACTGAATGCTATGAACTTTTGAATAGTACAGGTGATGGGGCTTGTCCATCAGATACTGGAGTATGTATTTTTGAAGGGGACTTTGTTGGCAATGGTGTTGGTAGCGAATGTGCTGGTAATTGCTATGTGTGCACCAATCGAGCTGGTACTTGCCCTACGGTAAGCTGACAAACATATTTATCTTTTATATGTATTATCATATATGTATTCTTTAACATCTCTCTCCTTTGTCCCATTTAAAATAGTCCGCTCCCTCCACCGCTCCATCATCAAGCCCTACAGTAAGCTCATGTATCTTTTATATGTGTTAACATTATGTATCCTCTAACATCTCTCTCCCCTCTCTTCATTCTACAGTCAAGCCCAACTTTTGTTTGCAATGGCCAGTGCTACAAGTATGATAGTGTAACACGAGCGCTAACTATAGACACGTCATCTAATAATGTATGCGAATCTGATACATTTTGTGTCGAGACGGCAGACGTGTGTCCAACCGATACCCCATCCAGCCCTACGGTAAGTTGACAAACAGTATCTTTGTGTTATCATTATGTATCCTCTAATATCTCTCTCCTCTGTCCCGTTTAAAATAGTCGGCTCCTTCCAAAGCTCCATCATCAAGCCCGTCCAAAGCTCCGACACTTGCAAAGAGCGGTAAACAAGTCAAAGGTCGCATCCGTGGATGAGTTTTAGATATTGGAAGGGTAACAAGTTAAGTTGTTAGTTGTTTTGTGAGAAGATCATTAGAGATCAGTTTAAGAAGTGATATGTTGTTGTCTGGATATAAAGTGAACAGAGTCTCTCCCATGCATAATATTGTCTGGATTGTAAAGAAAGAGGGATAGTAGAGTAATGAAAGTTATAAGATTTGATGTTTAGTAAGTAATAAGATTTGATGTTTAGTACTGACTTGCATTCTAAACAGTAACCTCTACTGTTCGGCAGACGCTCAACATTAGCATCTGCTTGAGCATGTGATGTGTGCTGCCATTCTTGGCTACTGGCTGAACATATTAGATTGATTCATGCATACAGAAACCGACGTTTGATCATCATCCTCATCTTTCCTATGTCTTGTCTCCACATGATCAATGAGCTGAAGAACTTGACGCTGGTAAAGCAATTCGGTATGGGCAGTCCTTCTTCCTCTATCTTATTCAAAGATTATGTAAAGCAACTGTCCTCATAATCTCTTGACATAATAACTAATCTCATTAGCACCACCAGCCCAAAGTACATTCCATCGTTTACCCACATCGACATATCCCTCGGTTTCATATAATGTTCGTGCAGCATCATTAGTTGGATCGACGTGTAGATATATATGTGAGTATCCCCACTTATCTCTTGCTATAGCTTCTACTATACGACACAAGGCACGTCCGATACCCAATGAACGTAATGATGATGATACGCATAGGTTACATAAGTATGGTCGTAGTGGAGGACGACTTTGATTGTTTTGCTTGCTTGTTGTGTCTATACTTTGATCATTTGGGGCAATGTCCGATGACTTTGTTGATTCATTAGTATCTTCTTTGACAAACGGTAACAAATTAACCAATCTCCGCTCTACTACATCAAGCCATGGTTGTGAGAATGGAATCTTTGCATCAGTAGGTTGTAATCTCAACTCCACGGAGGCAACTGTTTCCATATCATTGTCATCTCCACTCTCGGAAGAAGGCCGAGCTAGTGTAAGGATGAGTGATGATCGTGCTGCAATCTCCTCCAAGGACAATGATGAATCACTTGTGGTTGTAGTAGAAACACTATCATCATCATTATTATTATCAACAGTTATCAAGGGAGCAAGCCAATCATAACTGTCGTCTTCCCCCTTAATATGATTCATAATCATCTGATCAGTATTAACTAATCGATTTCTCATCCGTCTCCTCAATCCACTCAAAACCTCTGTATATCCCACAGCCTGTGCATATGAATTATACATATCAAGTACCGGACTAACTACTATACCAACTATAGCTTGTTCAAATGCAGTCCAATTCGTCGAACTTGATAATGTAATTGCTGTTGCATCAAATACATCTAATGTTAATTTTGTTATTGATGGTAAGTCGTCTGTAGTAGTTGCTAGGTAGAGACGATATCGATTGTTGTTTGGTGTGTCATCTTGTTTGTTGTCATCAGTAGATGACGATGCAGTTTGTATGAGCATGCCCTGTGAGTTGAATGAATTGCATCCAAGGGTTGTTAGGAGTGAAGCAAATGAGCATGCTGATGATTGTTGTTGTTTATCATGTGATATATTGCAATCCCATGCGTCTGATATGGGCACTAGATTTAGCTGTGCATTGACATTACTGTATGAAAGTTGTTTTATGTGTCGGCTACTATGTTGTTGATGGTAGGACATACCACTACCGAGCAGCTTCTTTCTATGATTTGTGTTTGTTAGTGCATCATCATGAAAAGTTGAAAGTGATGCATGAGATTGCAATGAAGTAATGGTGGTGAATGCTAATGTTAATGGAACAACTACTACCTCAGCTATCTGTAGTACTACCAGCAACGCTAATATTGATATCAGCCGCCGTCTTATCATCATAAACATGTATTCTTCTTCCTACAAGATCTGCCGTCGGTCGTCAGTCGTCGTCGCGTCCGTCAGCACGCGACCTGTGTATTGTTCGCTTCACACAACAGTCACAAGTCCACCATTAGTACAAGTTGAAAGGAGTCACTTCTAGCTACATTCTTACTGGCCAAGCAAACACATCTACTAGAATATGATCTCCTATTGAATGTTATACAGTCTATATCTAATTTGTGTTCCCTTATACAAGCTATCCAACTGGTGGATCAATCGTCTTTGAAAGTTTTCCCTTCATTTCTTTTATCTTGAGTTTGGGCTCTTCAATCTTCTGCTCATGATAATCTTCATCTTGTTGCGGCTCAGTTGTTTGATTCTCCTCACTAGATTTGCCTTGTTCGGAATAATGGACATCTCTCTCATTCTCCTTAATCTCTCCCGTGATGCGGGAAAGCAAATCCGAATCTTCGGATTTGCTCTGTGTATCTTCTAATTTCAACTCCGCAAGTACCTTCTCGTTCTCCTCAGCCTTGCTGATGAGTGAACGGAGCAATGCATTGACCTTAGCCTTCTTGAGGTTTGCATTTTCCTCAAGGCTTGATAGCTCCTCATCTCTCAGCTCAAGTTCTCTCTCATTTTGATTACCAACACCGACGAGATGAGGCAACAGAGCCGAAATTTTCGACTTGTAACGCTTTTCAGTGTCATGGAGATTGGATATTTGTTCTTCGTGCATCTCTTCTTTATTGTCCTCCTCGCTCTCAATGAAGTTCGATAACATAGATAGAATCCTCTCCTTGTGCTCAAGCCGTTCAACTTGTGGGTCTACGATGATAACATCGTCATATTCTTCTAACCTTAGCATCTCATCTTCATCCATATCATTGAGTTGATCTACTGCACCCCTCAGTGTGGATTCCAGTGTGACAAGAGTGGGATCACCATAGCAACCAAGTGTTTCGTCAAAAGGATCATCACATACACACTGCGGTACTTCTTGGCACCAATCACAAACGCCTCTTCCAGAACAATTTGATGGACATACTAGATGAGGACAAACCACACCCAATCGTGGACATTTCACAGTGTATCCATGTGGACCTACATCGATCTCCTGTCCCTCGTAGTCGCATTGATACACCCAACCATCCACAACAATGTCGATCTTTGAGTCAACGGTGTTGCAGTATGATTCCAAGCAAACAGAGGCAGGGGTATCTGTTACAAAACAACGACTGCTAAGAGAGAAAACTTCCCCAGGAATCGATGGTGTACTTGTTTTATCGGCACATGATTCAATATTATCCATCCTCATTGGACATGAAGTTCCACCAACACTTGATGATGAGCAATCGGCCTTGTGGTTATGAGTGTAGTCACAGCCAGAAGGCTGATGGTAATCAAACAAGTGTTGACTTTCCTGGGGACTACTATCGTCATTACAAAAGAAGCCACGGCTATACTCGGGTAGCACAGTGTTGAATTCTCCAATACAGTCTCCATCGACAAAGCCACACCCAGCACCTCGGCCGAAGAGAGGGACTGTTGACCTGTAAAAGGATGCTCGGTACCATCCAGAGTCTTCCAAAAGAGCCAAGGTTAATGAACTTAATGAAAAGGCATTGTCAGCCGAACCACCAATTGGAGTGAAATCATCGTCAAAGTGGTATCGAGGATCAAACGAGTCACCAAAACAAGAGGACGTCTCTTCTCTACTCAGCCTTGCACCGAGTAGACTCTGACAATCAAAGTGGTTACGTATTACTTGTCTCACTGTAGGGGTGGTGATTTGGAAGTAAGGATCGACGCCGTAGATGCCCAGTTCTATACTTGATTGTAGAATGTTGGGTACATAGAGTGTTTGCTCAGTACCATCAACACAGGTTACAGCCTTTTCAGTTGATCCCAATGGCTGGCCCGTTTCCGGGTCACGGAAGTGGTGGAATAGTTCTGGACTTAGCCCAAGCAATTTACCAACCTCGAGAGTCAATGAAGATATCAGACGGAGATTCTCCTCCTCTGAAACTTCCCCCAAAGATACATCTATATGCCCAAGGCAAATGTCTATGTTTGCACTGATAGGACGCATGAACTGGTCAAATGAACATACGGTGGCATACGAAACAAGTTTCGCATCACTTTTGTCAGTGTGACATTGAGGCCCGTCGATAGTGACATAGATGAGAGTGTCAGTGTACGGGAAGCCTTCTGTCAGGTGATGTGGCTGAACCTCCGCCTCACCACAAACGTCTTGGTATGGAAATATATTATCAATTGATGGAAGGACAGAGAGAGCACCGGCCCAAATCTCTGATATTGCCGGTAGGACATCTCCTGTGAGGGTTTCAATCCTTGATATTGTTGCCATGTTGATAGGCTCTGCAGGCTTCCTCCGGTTTTTCTTCGACTTGTGTTGCTGCTTATAACTGAGAAGATGATCAGTTGCAAATGTAATCCGAAGCGGCTGGTAGTCATCCCCATCACCATAGTTGACAAAAGTTTTACGGTCTGTATCAGGTGCATCAAGTGATGACAGCATCGAACGAGTATTCTCTTGAAACATGAAACTTTCATACTTGGGTACATTGATCGGGACAGAGGATGTTAACCAACTCTCCTTTAATGGTGATGAGGAATCTAAAGTGCTAGAGATGGCAGCCTCTTGATATTGTAAGAATGAGCCGTGGAGCTTCCTTGGTCGAGAAATTGCCATGGCTGAGTGAGACCTCGACTCGGGATCTAGAGAGGCTCCGTTCCATGTATTTGACACCGTTGGACTTCGGTATACAAGGCTAGGTTCCCATGCATCACACTTCTTGGTGGCCAGAGGTGTATTATCATAGGGCTCATCTGAATCATCTTCTCCCCCAAGGTAAGAGATCTTCGATTTGTAACGTTCTTCTTCTTTGTGCAAGTTGGACAGCTCATCATCTTCTTGTTGTAAATCTGTTTCATTCTCCTCTGCTCTGCCAACAAGACGGGATAGCAGTGACATCACCTTCTGTTTGAGCTTCATCTCTTGATCACGCATAACAGATATTT
>Ga0214480_100980_pt1 | contig 13366 bp, 16 predicted proteins | sample M1_20Mar14CPVII9_3_FD_165042 | JGI IMG/M metagenome (GOLD analysis project Ga0214480, IMG submission 165042) | Marine eukaryotic communities from Monterey Bay, California, United States - M1_20Mar14CPVII9sort6BwellE17 | ecosystem: Environmental > Aquatic > Marine > Unclassified | place: USA... | reverse complement strand
TTATACACATATACAATGCCTAACAAACACTATTGCAGCATGTATCATCTCCGAGGTACCACTTGAGGCCAAACGTTGCCAGAAAGTTGGCTGAAAATCGAAATCTGAGGAATAAACCCGGCCAACATGGGGATGTAAAAGTATGACAGAGGGCCCTACAATCATGCTGGGAGTGTTCATTGCCCTGTTATACATGTAGATAATGCCAAACAAGCACTATAGTAGCCAGCCTACATCTCTGAGGTACCACTTGATGCCCAAACGTTGCCTGAAAGTTGGCTGAAAATTGAAATCTAAGGATGAAATCTGCCAATGAGTGTCTATATGATTCTGATGGAGTGAATGATTCTGATGGAGTGACTTGTAATCATGCCAGAAGTGTTCATCAACTTGTTATGTACCTATACAATGCCAAACATCTACTATTGTAGCATGTTCATGCTGCTATACCCCCACTTGATGGCCAAAGTTGCCTGAGAGTTGGCAGAAAATCGAGATTTTTTCCTGATCTGAGGCATGAAACCCACCAACATGGGGCTGTTAAAGTATGATGAATGGACTTATAATCATGCCTGGAGTGTTCATCAACTTGTTATACACCTATACAATACCAAACAACCACTATTGCAGCACCTACATGATGTCATACCCCCACTTGTTGGCCAAACATTGCCTGAAAGTTGACTGAAAATCAAAAACTGATGCATGAAACTTGCCAACAAGTGGCTGTAAAAGTATGATGGAGGGCTCAACAATCATGCTGGGAGTGTTCACCACCATGTTATGAACATATACAATGCCAAACAAGCACTATTACAGCATGCCTACATCTCTGAGGTGCCACTCAATGGCCAAATGCTGCCTGAAAAAGTGAGGGAAATACCAATCTGAGGCAAGAAACCCATCAACATGTGGCTGTTAAAGTATGATGGATGGTCCTACAAAGGTGTTACAAGTGTAAATTACCCTGTTATATACCTATACAATGGTAAAACACCAACATAGAGGAGCAGAGTGTTAGCATATCACTGCCTGGTGGCCAAACAAGCTGAAAAGTTTGTTCGATTTCGAGATTCTGACCAAAAATTGCCAATAAGTGGACACGAAACTATGATGAAGGTCTCTACAGATTGTGCATCACCTCTTTTATTGTACATACCCATACAATGCCACACAATCAAACAAGCACACCATTTTCTGGTCTTGATCTTGTCTAAGACAAACTGATAATGCACAACATTTTTTCGCAAGATCTATTTAGCAGACGAAGATATCATACATCATACAAAGAATATCACGACGATGAATCGTTTGACAGACCAACAATACATTGCAGTCGGAGAGACAATACATTATCTAGCCATCCTTATCAATATAATATTTTAACTTCATCTGCCTTGCTACTAGCAAACAAACCAAATACATCTGCTTATTATGATCCGTGGTGGATGTCATATGGTTTTTGCATTGTTGATACACTACCACCGAGCTATTATGCTTCTTATCACTAACGGCATCTGCCATAGGCCAGTTTATACTATGCAATCGGTTGCAATCGGGAGGTATTATTGATGTCGATCCATTATTGATATCTAGATTAAAGAGCGGGGTATTTGCTAATGCCGCACATGGTTTTGGACATATCTTCATGTCTTTGATGGGAGGTAATACAGGAACATACATCGAACTTTCACTAGATCCATTAGCTGTTGCAAATATTTGCATGCTCAGTATGTTTTAGTTTTGGATAGGAACACTGCGCAGCGTAGCAAACCTCAAAACTATCCACGCCACATTAATGCCAGCAGCAGTACTAATCATTCAATACATGCTAGATGTTCCTCCAAACCTAGCATTTACATACAGTCAAGCGGTTATTTTGTCAGCTGGTAGTTTTGATCAGCTAATAAGGAGGGACGAATATGCTAAGAGTGGATATTTGTACTTTGCCTATGCATTATATATATTGTATGCCATGGAGATGTTTATTTGTCAAAACAGTATCTTGGCAAATCTAGGAGGTCATTTCGTGTATGATTTGTACTTATCTATTGCACCTTTTGTTTTGTATTATGTGATTGGAGGGGAAGGGAAGATAAAGAAAGTTGATTGATGTTGATCAGTAATAGTCTTCTATTTGTAATGATAGGGATTTCCATTGAACCTTCTCTTGGTCAAGTAATCTAATTTATATCTACCCGTTATATAGTTTGTATCTTATCATCGTTCTATAGCCCTGGCATCTATTCTTCACCCACAAAAAGAAGAACAATCGAACCCATTTGAATATTGCAGTCGGCGAGTGTGAGATCATCATTCAACAGCTCACCACGAAAGAAGAGCTGTTGCTGATCAACAGGAATGTCTTTATCATCACGTATTTGCTTCTTGACCTTGGCAATAGTATCTGTGGGCTCAATATACATTATTGATGGTGATACACCCCTCGAACTTTTGATACGTATTGGATAACATGTAGTGGTGTTCCGAGGAATAGTATATGCGTACTTCAAGATGAGATCCTTAGCGGGTCCAGGAACTTCCACACGGCACGCATCACGGTTGATAGGATAAACTTTTTCATCGACTTGACTAATTGTTGCTTTCCATAGAGCTAATTCTACTAGCGACGTGGCCTCCTTTACTCCATAGTACTGTATCATATTTCCAATCTGGTCAATACTTTTGATTGCCGAAGACATGCTCTTGTTTTGGTCAACTCGAGGTAACAGAAGAGTGATATATCCATCCTTCATCTCAATTGTTGTGCTATCCATATCATCTATCTTGCTCTCTAATTCTTTCAAATGACTAATTTCAACGATATTGACTAGACGATACTTCTTCACTATTAACTGGCAGCCATGAAACACATCCCAGCCATACTTGATACATACCCCAGCTCTCATATATATTACCTGCTTCAAAGTACTACAATCTTCAAATGCTCTATCACACCAATCTTAATAACTGTAGAAGGAAATGCAATACTATCTAATGAAGTACATCCACTAAAAGAATCGTCTCCAATCTGTTTCAAACCGTTATTTAATACTACCTTCTTTAATTTTGTACAACCTTGGAACGATCTATTGCCAATATTAGTAATACCATCACTCAATACTACCTCTTTTAACTTAGTGCAATCTTTAAATGCCTCATCGTGTACTTCTGTAACACTAGGATGGAATTGTACATGTGTTATGGTTTTAGGTATCGATTCACTACCGCCCGTGTACTCATAAGTCTTCACATTAAATGATCTCTTACTAATTAATCGTTTGATGATGTTTGTTGTCATGATATGATGATGATGTGTAGTAGCGATCGTAACTATTGCCGCGTTGCCCTCGAGGTTGTTGAATTTTATGTGCAGAGGAGATTTGATGCGTGTATCTTGTATATTATCCAGCTGTATTGCTTCTATGAGTATAACGTATAGAACTATTGCAATTTATATCTGTATATACCGATACATAACACACGCTTACAATTGCAACGTCTAATATAATCTAGAACTTTTCTTTGGATTGCCATTTGCAATACATCGGCGCACACCGCACAAGTGTGTGTACTTTTTTTGTATCTTGGGTATCTTCTCTCTAGTAGTTATAGTATACGGCGCGGACGGCTTGTAATAATAATGTAATATAATGATACGAACGATGACTTATTGATACGAGATTTGGCCTCACAAGAATAAACTTTTGATGAATCTATTCTCTGATGGTAACCTGCAACCACCTACTTTATCGAGTATATCACCTCTTGAAATACTATTGTCCATCCGTAGCGCATATTACTATTGCAACAATCTATATCTTTTATCGACAGCGGCAGTCTGCTTAAATCGTCTACGACACTAAACTAAACAACACGAAACAAAAACACAACACATTCATATCACATGCACAGAATGTCGTCGCACATTTAAAGATATAATATACGTCAACCGAATAAATAAACCTCCAAAGCAAACGTTTATAAATCTATACATCACACAATCATAGTATACACAATCCACTTTATTGCAATATAATAATAAGAGGTAATAGAACAATGTTGAAAAGCATTAAAAGAAGAGCCAAGCGCTTGAAGCACATAACATTTGAATATACAGGAAACAACGGAGAAGATATTCCAATCAACGTAACACATGTTCGGGTACTTCCCGGTGTTACTAAGATCGAATACAGGGCAAAGTTTTACCGTAAAGTTAGATTGGAAAGCATTACAATTCCTTCTACTGTTATTGAGATCGGGCAAGAGGCATTCATGCATTGCAATGGATTAAGAGAGGTAGTGTTCAACGATTGTGGTATTAAGACAATCGGTTATAGTGCATTTTTCGACTGCAAATCATTGGAAAGTATCATATTCCCATCTACGCTAACTGAGATTGGAAATTCTGCATTTGCCAATTGCAACAATTTAAGAACGATAGTATTAAATGAAGGATTGAGGACGATAAAGGGCCATGGATTTGAATCTTGTTCATCTTTACAAAGTATCACATTACCGTCTACCTTAACATCAGTTGGTAACTATGCTTTTGGGGGTTGTGATAGATTAAGGGAGATTGTGATTCTAAATGAAAGTCTCGATCGTGGTATTAGTATTATCAAACAAGTAATGCTTGCCTGTATTTCAGTGAGGAAGTTGAACTTTCCCGGTCTTTCTACTCGTTTGGAGAATATCTTTAATATTGATTATTGGGCGGATGTTATTGTGGACAAGATAGATGCAATACCTCAAATAGTAAGAAGGGATAGTGGCGGCTTTCTTATCTCAACTAGAGATAGAGAAAATAGGGTTGATTGGAAGTTAGTGAAGCAACGTTTTGACAAGATGCATAAACTTATATCATACTACGAGTTGAAGGAGGCCACGTCACTGTTTGAATTGGCATTGTGGAAGGCAAAGATTGATCAAGTAGATGATGTTGTTGAGCTAGCCAGTCGAGATGCATATCGGTGCCTGGCCCGGTCAAGGATACAATACTGCAATATCTACGATGAGGAATGAGCGCAGGGGTATTATATCTAATGCATAAACATGCACATATAATAGTATGAGTATCCAATTATGATAAGTCCTCATAATATTCATAAAAGTAAAAGTTCACAAGATGTGTCACTTTTTGGATTTCTCAACCTAACGAAAGCTACTCTCACAGTGTATCTATATCACTGTACCACCATATCTCTTCGCATCTCTACACATGCCATGATATGGTGATCAATCTCCACTCGATCAGAGACTGGAGAAAGAAGGATACCTTGCGGTGGAGGTATCCTTTTTGAAAGATTTTTATGTCAGTGACTCACAACACAAGGGTTATGAAGTGGCTATCATCAATAGCAACATTATATACAATAATAATATTATATCAATAACAATGCATTGGTCGACTGTGTCATTAGTAATTGCAATAGCTTGTAGTATATCGCCGACGATACGAACAGTCAACTCATTTCAATTGCAGCCACAACGATCGTCCATCAAAAGTAGGTGTGTACAAACAACACAAAGCAGTATAATACTGTATGAATTAGCAACATCTACAGTTGATCCAATAGTAGAATCGGCAGCGTCACAATGGATGGAAAAGGAGAAACGATTGGAAGATGAGATGGATGATATCAGTAATGATACCAAGGAGTCAACTAATGACGAACAGCTAACTTCCTCAACAATCAACAACAACACAGACGATACACCGCACTATACAGAAGGAAGATGGGAATCACTACACGGTAATTATATACTTCGTCCACCACCCTCCATCAAACCACGTGCATTAATACATTTCTTAGGAGGAGCATTATTAGGTGCCGCGCCTCAATTAACATATCGATATTTATTAGAAAGACTTAGTAGTAAGGGATATTTAGTAGTGGCCACGCCATATCAATTAAGTTTTGATCATTTAGTATCTTGTGATGAGATTATTGATAAGTTTGAGGTATGTTATATGTGTGATGTTTGTTGGTTTACTCTTTGTTTAGTATACATTACTATAATATACTAACACTTCTTCTTTTCCTATTGAATACAACAGAAAGTTGCACCTGATTTAGCTCGAGGTGCGTATGATAGTGTGTTGTTTGTATTGTATAGTTTGATTTTGTGTGCATATTATGTTTTGTCAACTCTAATATGTCTCTCATTTATCATACACACTCCTTCTCACATGCAAACACAACATACCCACACAAACAGAATACGGAGCAGTACCAGTAGTAGGAGTAGGACATTCTTGTGGTTCACTACTACACATGTTAATAACATCACTCTTTCCGGATACACCCCGTGCGGCTAATGCATTAATATCCTATAATAATCGAGGCGTTGGTGAGGCTGTGCCATTCTTTGAAGAGTTGATTGTACCGTTGTTTAGTGATGTTGATAAGAATGGGAGTGAATTTATTAAGGCTATGATTAATGTTGCTAGAATGCAGGTTAATGGTGTGTTTGTATGTTGTTTATATGTTGAGTGTTGTTGTGTTTATAATTATAATTTATATGTTGTGTTTATCTGTTGTGTATATGTCTCTAATCTCTTCTTTATACATCATACATTCATGGTCTCGACTACACGCCTCGACAACAACACAACATAACAGGCAAGGTACCGTCAGATGATGCATTACTCAATCTGCTCCGATCTACACCAACACCATTCATACCCACTACTCTTAAAGAAACATTAATAACACCATCACTCGTTACTATACCACAACCTTTAAGGGATTCATTAACAAGTATAATAACCGAACCAACATACAAAACATTAAATACGACTGGTATACCATCAATATTAACATCATCATTAGATATTACACAACAGATACCAAAGTTAATAGATGAGGTAGAAGGTGGTGCACGAGACTTTGTCCCGACGCCGGATGCAATGTCATCGGCAGCACGACGTGCCTATAGATGTAGACGTACACTCCTATTACAATTTACAAATGATAATTTAGATGATTCGAAATATTAGAAGGCTACCTAAAAGAAGCCGAGAGTGTAATGAAGATGAAACGTCCAATGATTACTATTAACTTGGAACGGAAGGTATTGGATGGTAATCATTTAACGCCATTACTTGGGCCTAGTGGTGGTGAAAGTTGGGGCGAGGCGTTAGAGGAGACGTTTGGTAGTGTCTTGAGTAGTGGAAGTAGTAGCAAGGATAGTGATGGTGGAGAAGGGGAAGAAGAGGATACTAGTAGTAGCAGTAATGCCAAGGCTGTCAGACAAAAGTTTAGATACGAACAAGTGGAGCGAGTAGTTGATGAACTGGTTGCTTGGCTAGATGAAGGATCATTATAGATAGATCATATAATACTGTAGTAGAATGATCATAGTAATAGTGTATCAAGTACTGATGGTGAGTAATTAGGATACATAAGATATGCTCGTTTTGTCAAAGTAAGCGTGTGATAAATGACCTTGACAGGTAACAGAGTATATGATTTGTTATTCTTTAAAGATGCGTATGGTCAAAGGTACTGCAATATAGCATCCTTAACCGGTCCAGGAACTTCGATACGGCATGCATCTCGGTTGATATCAGTGGCATCTTCTGCTTGATTGATCTTAGCCTTCCACAATGCCAATTCAAATAGTGTTGTTGCTTCCTTTATTTCATAATACCTAATCAATCTAACAATCTTGGACAGCTTTTCTTTATCAATCTCTACCAAAGTATCCGTAACCCTAACTTGACGCACAGCAGGTATGACAAGCTCTCCGTCTCTCCATTCTACTGCAGAGATATCATCCATCTTGGCCTCTATATCCCTTTGACCAGCCTGAATGACATTATTTAAACGAGTAAAAAGACTTGGGAACTTAAATCTCTCCAATGATGTGCATCTGGTAAGTGATTTAGCGCCAATTTGCACTTCCTCATTATAGATAACTACTTCCCTCAATCTACTGCAATTTGTAAATGCATACTTTTCAATCTCGATTACTGTTGAAGGGATGGTAATTTGTTGTAGTGATGTACATTTTTCGAATACACGTTCTTTGATCTTCTCAACCCCATCACTCAACACCACATCCCGTAAATGTGTACATTTACTAAATGCATTATTATCAATATCTAAAACAGTAAATGGAATTGTAATACTTTCTAATGCTGTACAGTTTGCAAAGGCTGTATGCCCGATCTTCTTTATTCCATCACTAAGTGCTACCTCGCTTAAATTTGTACCATTATAAAATGAATGATTGCCAATCTTGGTAACAGTAGAGGGTATGTTGATACTTTGCAAAGCTGTACAATCTTGAAAGGCAGAATTCCCAATCTCTCTTAGACCATCATTTAACACCACTTCTACCAAACTTTTGCAACCGTAAAATGCACCATTATTAATCTTGGTAACTGTAGATGGTATGTTGATTCTCTGCAATGACGTACAATAACCAAATGCCTTCTTTCCAATCTCTCTAAGTCCATCGTTCAGTGCAACTTCTCTCAATTTATCACAATATTTAAATGCACCTTCTTTGCCAATCTTCGTAACACTAGGATGAAACCGTACATGTGTTACATTCTGAGGAATATATCCCCCTGTATTTGTATACTCATACATCACTTCTGTTGTATCGTGACTCATATTCCCTTCTGGCATGTCAATGAAGTATATTTCTAACGGATATATTAAACTGAGTATCGCTCAATCACACGCATCTCTTTTGTACAAACCCAGGAGAGAACTTGATATACGATAAGTGTTATGTTGATATGTGGTTGTGGTGTCTTTTGTTCCCGGTTTTTGTTCGTGCACATAAAATAGAACAGATAAAAAGTTTACACTGTTTATCCAACGGTTAGTGTGACTATCGTACTTCCGATATATGTATAGCTGTATCTGTATGTACTGTGTTATTGTTGTGGACGATATGTGTATTTTGTTTTGTGCACCTCTTCTTTTTTGCTTGGTAGTTTTAGAGAGTATGGTATTTTAAGGCTGATAAGAGATAAGATTGTAATATGTATATATAATGTATATCAATCAGGTTGCTGGTAGACCAATTGCAATAATATGACGACATAAAGAGGAGAAGCGAGACGAGGTCAGATTTGAAAATGGCGAGTCAACGACCGCTTAGTAATGACATATGTATACTCACCTTTGCTAAGTTCAGTATGAGAAGAGATTTAGAGATTATACTATCATCGTTATCATCTCCTCTAACATCATCATCATAATATTACTACTATCGCCGCCGTCCGCCATATAATAATAACAACTACCTAAGATATGAAAAGTACACATCTTGTGCACCGATTGTATTGCAAATACCATCACAACACATCATTATCATATCATGACAAACATTATAAAACAAATAATTAGTAAAAGATCAAAAGTAAGGACGTATGAGTATACGGGCGGTAGTGAATCGATACCTAAAACCATAATACATGTATACAAATCCATCCGAGTGTTACAGAAGTACACGATGAGGCGTTTAAAGATTGCACTAATAGTTGAAAGAGGTAGTATTAAGTGATGGTACTACTAAAGTTGGTAATGGATCATTTAAAGGTTGTACAAAATCGAAGAGGATAGTATTAAACAACGGTCTGAATCAGATCGGACAGATGCTTTTGCAAATTGTTCATCAACAATAGATAGCATTACATTTCCTTCTATAATAAAGATTGGCGATAGAGCATTTCAAGGTAGTAGTTTGAAAGAGATTATACATATGAGTAATAGATTACCCCTGCGATGGAGTTGGGATGTGTTTCAAGGCTGTCCAATAGAAAGGGTGAAGGTTCGTCTAAACAAGATATCTGAAATTATTCATATGAAAGAAAGAATTAGAGAACAAGGTAGATGAGATAGACAGCACAATAGAAGTGAGAGATGGATACGTGACTCTTCCTCGTAAGTGTTTAAAGAAGATTGGAGGACACATACGATATTATGAAGTAAAAGAGGCTACAATGCTAGTTGAATTGGCTCTTTGGAAAAACATGATTAGTCATGCTGATGAAGAAGTTTATCCTATCAACCGAGATGCATGCCGTGTGGAATTACCTGGACCCGCTAAAGAGCTCATTTTGAAGTATGCATATCGTATTTTGGATGCCTCCGCACGTTACGGGGTATATATCGAATTTGTAGGGGGTGTACAAATAATAATTGAGGTCGAGCCCTCTGATACTATTGCCTATGTCAAAAACAAAATACATTATAAGAAAGTTGTCCCTGTTGATCGTCAACAGCTCTTCTTTCATGGTGAACTATTGCATGATATCAGCATAATCTCCGAGTGCAATATTCAAATGGATTCGACTATTGACCTTGTCGTGATCGGAGACTAGGGAGATGTCATGGCTGAAGAACAAATGAAACGAGTAGTTGATGAATTGGCATGCTCGTTTTGTAAAAGTAAGCATAAAGACAATAGACAGTGTATATGTATGATATGTTATACTTCTTCTATGCAGATTTAGTTTAGATCAGCTGCCACTGTTACTACTATTACTATCTTCACTCTCATTCCCTCATCGTAGATATTATAGAATAGTATCCTTGACCGGCCCAGGCACTTCGACAGTACCTTGATAGTGTCCTTGACAGGCCCAGGAACTTCCACGCGACACACTCCTCTGCCAGCAAAGTCTCCTTCTGCCTGGCTGATCTTTGACTTCCACAATGCCAATTCGAATGATGTTGTCGCTTCTTTGATTTCGTAGTACCTAATCAATCTAACAATCATGCCCAGCTTTTCTTTATCTATCTCTACTACAGCTGTTTCCCTTCCCCATCGATCTTCTATCTCTTGAGGGATACGAACAGACTGAACGAGTAGTCGATGAGTTAGTAGCTTGGCTAGATGAAGGATCACTGCTGTAGACATAGGTCTAATTTAATATGAAGTAATAGTCAGATAGTGCTAACCTAGGTGAATAAGAAGTGAAAATGAGACATAAGATATGCCCGTTTTGAAAAAGTAAGAACGACAAGAGAGACATTGTTAGTGTTTATTGGTCTTTGATATGTTTTAGTTTAGATCAGCTGCCACTGTTACTACCATCGTAGATATTGTAGAATAGTATCCTTGACCGGCCCAGGCACTCCGACACGACACAATCCTCTGTCAGCACAGTCTCCTTCTGCCTGGTTGATCTTTGACTTCCACAAGGCCAATTCGAATGATGTTGTCGCTTCTTTGATTTCGTAGTACTTAATCAATCTAACAATCATGCCCAGCTTTTCTTTATCTATCTCTACTACAGCTGTTTTCGTTCCCCATAGTCTATTTTCTATATCTCGACTCACGGCAGGGATAGAAAGTTCTCCGCTTCGCCATTCTACTGCAGGGATGCCATCCATCTTGGCCTCTATATCTCTTTGTCCAGCCTGAATGATGTTATCCAAACGAGCTGAAAGGCCAGGGAACTCGAATCTTTCCAGTGATGTGCATCCACTAAATGCTTTATCATCAATTTGTATCCTTTCATTATTTATAACGACCTCCCGTAAATTTGTGCAACCCCAAAATGCATTCCAACCAATCTCACTAATAGTGGAAGGGATTGCGATACTTTGTAGTGATGTGCAGAACTGAAACGAACGGCTCCCAATGCTCTGAATTCCCTCATTTAGCACAACTTCATTCAAATTTCTACAACCATTAAATGCCCAATCACTAATATGTTCTAAAGTTGATGGTAATGTGATACTTTGCAATGATTCACAGTTGTTGAATGCCTCCGCTCCGATCTTCGCCAGACCCTCGTGAAGTTGTACTTTTCTCAAACTGATACAGTTTACGAATGCTTGCTTGCCAATTTCAGTAAGTGTGGATGGAAACGTGATACTCTCTAATGATTTGCAACTATCAAATGCTCCGGATCCAATTCGATCGAGCCCATCATGAAATACCACCTCTCTCAATTGACTACAATTGTAAAATGCACTTGTCCCAACCCTCTTTAGCCCTTTATTCAATATGATCTCCTTCAATTTTGTGCAATGTTGAAATGCATAGTTATCAATCTCAGTAACAGTAGGTGGAAGTGTTATGTATTCTAATGACTCGCAATAGGAGAAGGCATTCCTCCCTATTCTCTGAACTCCCTCATTTAAAACTACTTTGTTCAGTTCACTGTATTTACTAAATGTGTGATCTTTAATCTTATTATTATGTGCATCGGCACTAATAACAATACTAACAACATCATTTCTTGGTACCATCCCCCCACATACCCAAACGCTTGGTGCATCGACACTCATCTCTTCTATATCTTGGAGTGTGTGTTCTGACATGTATCATGTGTGATGTATGTGATGTATTTTGTTCGATGTTTTCTATTTAGGATAAAAAGTTTTAGCTCTTTATCTAACGCTGAATGTATTGACTATCGACTATATTACTTCCGATATATGCAATAGTTGTATGATAGTACTTTGTGTGTGTTTGTGTGGACGTATGCGTATTTTATTTTGAGCACCTCTTCTTATTTTGCTCGGTAAAACAGTTTAGTTTTAGAGTATGGTGTTTTAAGGCCGATAAGAGATAGGATTGCAATATTATGTTTATAATGATATCTTCGAGATGCAATGGTAGAGACCAAGCTGCATAACCAATCTATTCCAATCCACACGAGGGAGAGAATAAATGCAAATTGAAAATGGCGAGTTAACGACCGTCCGATCACTTATATAAAATATTTTATTCATACGCAGCAGCTCGGCCGGCTTTTGAGCATTGAATCATTTCTGGATGAATTCATACTATGCATAATCTCATACTTAAATAAAGAGACTCGGGGCTGTGCGGCGCGCGCCCCGACCTGCATTAAGTAGGGTATCTTTGAACCCATAGTGGGCAGTTAACGGGTAAAGTTTCACTAAAATACTTTGTGCTTAACTCTAGACTCTACCGAGGGAAGTAGGGTAAGTAGACCCAAGGTAAGTAAGTAAGAGTGAGTCGAGCTCGGTCGGTAAGTGCCGGCCGGATTCAACGCTATGTACTCTAGATGATAGTTGCGTCTATTGCAATCGCAGAATGGAGGAACGGAGGTAGTATATCTAGCTAATTAGTGAACAAATTAGCTGCCGGAGAAGACATTTATAGTGTACGATCGTGAGAGATAGAGGGCGTGAAAAAAGTACACATCTTGTGCACATTTATTTTTGAGGTGCATAATATTATGAATATATAACTTCAATATAGAATCACATAAACCCACAATACTGGACTGAGGCGTGGTATAGGTTGAGATTGAGATTGTTTTACAGCCTCGTCGATATTGTCATCTTTACTATTCTCTCTACTGCTAGCACTAATCTTGTTAGCTGCTTTAATTGCACTACCAAATGACATTCGTTTA
>Ga0214480_100979_pt1 | contig 13375 bp, 4 predicted proteins | sample M1_20Mar14CPVII9_3_FD_165042 | JGI IMG/M metagenome (GOLD analysis project Ga0214480, IMG submission 165042) | Marine eukaryotic communities from Monterey Bay, California, United States - M1_20Mar14CPVII9sort6BwellE17 | ecosystem: Environmental > Aquatic > Marine > Unclassified | place: USA... | reverse complement strand
TAGTGTTGGTAATGAAGATACAGCAAGAGACTTGAACTTCCTTCCATTTTATGGCCATGCGACACAATTACTCCGGAGATTGATAAAGAGTATCATTCTAGACTACATGATGGGAAACTAGAGTCTACTGAATCATTTAAACAAGATGATAATGAATACGCAGATAGTAAAGGAATCATTGATCGTGTTGGTGCATTTATAGAGCGAACTACTTCATCAAACCTTTCATTCTTTAATACTACAACAGCAAACAATACTGCAAATGAACAATCCCATCACTTATCAAAGCACTGTCGACCTACTGCAGTGTTTACCTATGACTGGCGTCGATCATTACCAGAACTTGCGACAGAATTGCATGAATTCTGTGAAACCACCTTCCCTAATCAGCCAGTTCAGATAATGGCACACTCTCTTGGCGGATTACTAAGCTTTGATATAATGCGCAAGCATCCTGAAAAGTATGCTCCAGGTGCAGTTGTTGTAGGCGTTCCATTTGAAACTGGTATACAATATCTACAAGATCTGCACAAAGGATACTATACAGAATTAGATCGTTGTCGACAATTCACACCTGATACACAGTTCTCAATGTCGTCACACTGGTCATTCTTTCCAGTTACTAAACATAGACTAGAAGATAGATTTGTTGATGTTACGAATAGATGCAATAATGGAGAAGATATACAGTTTAGTGCAGACCAATCTGGTATTGGGAAGCAAACAAAAATCCAACCTAAAGTAGAAGGAGACAATGCTTACTTTGACTTCTATTCCGTTGAAGAATGGGAAAGAAATGACATTGGTGTCTTTGGGCCCGAGTATGATGACCTACTCACTGATGAGCAACGACAAGCATACAAACAGCATATGACAATACAACTAGCGGCTGCAAAAGAGTGGAGAAAGACTGTTCTGGGTGAAGGAGAAGATGATGACTATCTAACATCAGATGACAAAGAAAAGTTCCTACCACCATTCGTGGCATGTCAATCCAATACTGTTCCGACACTCAATCAAATACTACGTCGAAGGAGAAAGAAGCCAACAGAGAATATAATGACAAGAAAAGGAAGGGATATTTCCAACCCATATGAGTATGATTACATAAATGGAAGAGCAGTGCCAAAGCCTTCCCTCCTAACTTTGTATCTCACAAGAGAGTCACATTAAAATCACCTCACACCAAACAAATGTGTTGGGAGTCTAGTTCAGGTAGCCTGGGAAGAGTTTATGAAGAAGTAGTACATCAAGCGGAGGAATATCTAAAGCGTCGTAAAAAACAAGAGGAGAAACAAGAAGCTAACAGCAGTAGAACTTCGAATATAGGCGAGGCGATGAAACAAGAGAGTCGTAGATCAACGATGAAAAGACTTGCTCAGAAAGCTCGAAAGAAAGTGAAGTTAAGCATATTGGATACTACTCGTAGAAGGAGGTTTAGTAGGTTCAAAAGGAGACTCAAGTGAGAAAGGTTTAGGATGTTTAAGCTTTGATTACATCTATCTAATCTCTTAATTCATAATGCATATTAAACGCTGAAGCACTGTTAAGCTTTGATTACATCTAATCTCTTATACATATCCTACTTTTCACAAATAAGAAAAAAACTTCTCACAACCTTAAGAGGAATGGCCCGTTGTATCGCCATATATCCTCTTGATTCACGTGGAGACACATCTCTTTGTCATGGTCCTGTGACTGGCAGTGGCAGCCTTTATCTGTACACAGAAAGTAAGATCGCCAATATTAGTCAGTCAGTCTCGGTATCCTTCTGCTGCTGCAGAAAAATGACACACCACCCCAACAAAAGCACAAGTTGTTACATGACACATCTTCGGTTCACCCTACCTTACTACTAGTAATATAGTGCCACCACACCTACTTGATTGTAAACAAATCATGTCTCTTTTTGCAGATGCCTTTAAGCAATTAACATCTCTTCAGAGGGACTCTAATACATGGGAAACTGGCCCGATGACCCTAGTTGTTGCAACATCACTCACTGATGATACACCCAAAACTATTGATTTCTCCGCTACTGTTGGTCATGGTAAAAAAGCACCAAAAAAAGGTAAAAGAGATGATACTAACTGCTTCTTTCTACCAAAGAAGTATAATAAGAATGATCCATCTTTCCGAGGGGATAATATTCATGGTATATTTGTTCGATTGTGCCATGCTGCTGGATTTACGGTGCATGCAGAATGGAATGAAGGAATAAAAGGAATTAAATTTAGTTGTATCAAGGGTAGATATCATAATGAAGAACAGAATAAGAAGGATACAGCAAAGAAGTCCCGAGATAGTGTTAAGAATCCCGACCTACCACCCAAACCTCGGAAGAAGAAAACTAGAAAGGTAGTGAAGATAGAGGATGATGACAATGACGATAACGATGATGATGGTACTTGCAAAGTTAAATTCACAGTTTATTGGTGTGAAAAGTTAGAAAGATGGTTTCTACCTCACCAACAAAGTGGAGAGTTAAAGCACTGTCGTCATATGCATATAAATCCACAGTACCTTAGAATTCAGTCCAAGTTTTTACCCAAGGCTGAATTAGAATTAGTAAAGGATGCCCGAACTGCCAAAATATCTGCCACTGCTACTGGTAGTTTAGTCAAGGATAGGACTGGTTATAGACTGAACTGGCAACAGATGCATTACCTCATGAGAAAGGCTAAGAATGATCTATTCTTGTCGACGGCAGGCACTAGACTTTCCAACAGAAGCTCTACCCATGTAACTGCTGCCGATCGTCTTCTTGCTGATTTAAGAAATGATCCTACTGTGTCATTTATATGCTTATTTGCTGACATTACATCAGGGCTCATTACAATCAAGCAAAAGAGCAAGAGGTCTAATAACTCTTCAAGCATCGAAGAGATGGAGACAGAGTTTACAGCAGATCTTGAAGATGATACTTGCAGTCCGAGAGAGTTTGCTCAAGACATGAGAGGCAGAGACAACTTAATGTGCTCAGACAATGGCCAGATGCTACTTGCATGTTCATGGACCAATAATGAGGCAAGGAGGAAGTTCGACATGTTTCCCGAGGTTATGAGTGGTGATGATACAGAAGATACCAACTCCGAAGAGAGGCCCCTGTACACTCTCTTAGGTAAAGATAACAATAACCAGTCGTTCGGCCATACTTGGTGCTTCATGCCTTCTAGAGCTTTGTGGGTGTTCAGATGGATATTTGAACATGCTGTACCAATACTTCATCCCGGTACAGCTTGTAAGAGGGTGCAACTAATCCCTACTGATGCTGATGCACAAGAGACGAGAGCAATTGAAGCTGTTTGTGGCCCAGGTAAAATCTATGAGCTGGCAAGTCATCTTCACTGTGCCTTCCACAAACTTGATCGGAACTTAAAGAGTGACTCCAAGTATAAGTCAAAGATAGGATCTGTTCGAGAGAACGGGGTAAACTCAAAAGCTGAGATTGATATGTTGATGAGATGGCTGTGGTACTTTTGTAAGCATTACGAGAATAACGAGCAAGTTGAACTTGCACTCACCTTATTGGATTACTACCTAAAAGAAGACGAAGACAAGCACTTTGGGGAGATTGGATCCTTCCGTAAAGATCTTCGAGACTTCATTACCAAGAGCTTCAACCCGAACCGAGAGAAGTTGTTTGCTGCATCATTTGATGGTAAAATGACTCTCGGTACCTGCACAACCAGTATTAATGAATGTGAACACAAAGTGATAAAGTACCATTGTCAAGGCCCTAAACCCATAGATGATATAGCTGAATCTGCATCAAAGATTGAAAAGATAAATGAGGGTAAGGAAGAGCTTAAGTCACAAAAAGTGGCATTTGATAATGATACACAGTTTGCCAAGTCTGAAGATAGGATCCAAGATGTGGATGGATTGACAGACTTTGTCACATCTCGACTGAATAAAGAGTCAGCAGAGGCCTCTCACTACCTTACCCACAGATCTTCGGAGCATGAGTATCTTGTCAAGAGAGACTATGATACTTTTGATACAAGCCAACAAGAAGATCTTGAGCTCCCCCGTAAAGTATCTCAATCACTCTCTGACCAGGCTAAAGCCACCTCAAAAGCCATCAAGGCTAAAGCACAGGATCTATTTGATGATGCCATGTCTACCCCAGGCACCAACACACAAAGGAGAGAGAAAAAGACTCAAATACGAGAACTTACCAAGAGGTTGATGAGTGATAAGAAGGGTAACCTACCAGAGTATAGGGAGCTGCTTGTCTTGCTGATGAAACATGTCATTCCAAGGTTTGAGAACACTCGACGGGTGCAAATCAAGCAGTTACCGAGTGGAGACTGGATCATATCTTGCAGTTGTCCAATGCACAAAAAGTTTGGCCATGGATGTAGGCACATTTACACTGTTTTGAAGAGGCACCCCAAGATCACAGATGCAAAAGTTAGGTGGCACATTGGATATATACATCACTATGGTAGACACGAGCAGATGTCTCAGCACTATCTGAAGTTGAGTGATCTCTACGAGAAGCTCGGTGGCATCCCGATCACTGAAGATGAAGTTAACTTGCTTGATAGTATGGAGATTGGGCATGGAGAAGCCCCTCTCGAGTTCTTTGAATCAAGCCTTGATAAGCTAAAGCTCCGAGGGCAGTGCACTTACTGGCAGGGCATGGGAGAGATGTTTCCTCAATACAAAAAGTATCCACTGTGCTTTGAGTGCACCGATACATTGGAACAAGCAACAGGGCATTCTGAAGAGGCTTGCTCAGATGTGCAAATGTCTGACTCGGATGCTAATGGGAAGCTGCCTCATGTGCCCCAAGAGAGTATGCTTCAAGCTGGAGTATTTGGAAGTAGTCAAGTCATGAGTAGTCAGAGTGAGTACATGGTCCCTTCACAGCAAGCACAGGATGCTGACATGAGCCGTCTTGCTGAGCCAATATCTGACTCTGACTTGGGTATTACCACAACAGGTAACAACTACAATGACTTCATGCATATGTACGCTCAGATCGCCAAGCAAGCTCAAGCCCATGGCATGGACGGTCGTGAAGTGTTGAAGAGGGGTTTACACAGGACTCGAACGGAGCTGTATGCATTAGGCATGCAAGATCTTAAGCCCACGGGTATGAACTCAGGACCTATTCATGTTAAGCAGCCTCGTAACCACCGAAGAATTAAAAAAGTAGGCAGTCCTGACCGTAAATTGAGAAGAAGCAAGAGAAAAAGAACTGATGGTTAGTTGTGTGTGTGAGAGTGTGAGACTCGTACAGTGAAAGTGATAGTGATGATAGGTTATATGTAATAACTTACCTAGTGATGAATGTTAACATTAGACTAACTACCCCGTCCGCGACTTCTATTCAGCCTTCTTAGTCTTGCCTCTCTTTGTCTAACAGCTTGTTGCCTTCTTTGATTTTGTAGTAGAACTTGTAATCGTCGAGCTAGTTGCTGTTCTAATGCCCTATCATTTGCTCGTCTTGCCTGAGTGATACCTCTTGTTAGAGCTTTCTTCTCCTTATGATCTCCCCAAGCAAAGACAAAGTTCATTGGATCTGATTTAGGTTGTGTAATGGTGACATACCCGTCAGACTTTCTAATCCATAATGGTCGTGATGTGGCATGCTCAAACAAGCCTCCAAAGAATGTACTACCAACCACCTTGGCATGTTGGAATGCCTTGGACGAAATGTCTAATGCTATGCCAGCTCGGAGATTGAGGAAGTAATGCCTTAGGTCATATGTATAACTTGTTGATGTTAGTGTCCAAGCACAAGTAGTATCAATTGGTAACCGGTTATCATTAGAGTCTTTGGTTTTAGATATATCTATCTTTTGTAGCTTTGTCAAGTAACTATCAATTGCTTCTTTGTGTTCTTCTGAGCATCCATCAAAGTTTCGTAAAGCCTCAAATACTTTGATTGATTCTTCCACACTCATTTTATCACCATCAATATGCCGATGATTGGAGAAGGCCATAGTAACAACACACTGAAGAAATACTTCAAAGTAATCATATTCCTCTACTACTTTTAACATCGGTGATAGAATCTGGCCACAAGTCAAAGCAACTTGACATGATTGCCGTCGTAATCTATTGATGAAGCCCGCTACAAATGGATATATTGCTGCCTTGACGTTGGCTTGATTCCAATGATCATGATTCTGTTTTGTAAATGGAGATGATCCCATTGATGCCGAGCCCATTGATGTTCCATGCTTGCCTACATTGATATACTTTCCTCCATTGGTGGAGTGAGAAGTAACATATCTCTTAGTACTACCAGTTACTGCTGCCTTGATTAGCTCAATATGGTCTTTGTTAATTGTCTTCTCCATTGGCCATTCATAGATCTGTTGTACGACAATGCCATCTTCTATTCCAAGCACACCGTTTTTGGTATTGGGTGCAGTCTTCTTCCATACATTAGTGGATACTTTTGTTACTTCTTCACCGTCAGGATCCTTCTCATCTTCTAATAGTAAGCTAATCATAACAGTCTCCTCAGTATTATCATTGACAGTGGTGTTATAGAAATGTAATTTAGATCTACCAGACTCCTTGATAAAGTTATCCAACATCATATCATACCCATCAGGTGGCAAGTGATTGGAATAGTCAGCAAAGACTGTGTTAATGTACCATGTCTGACGATTATTAAGCTCGACGAACATTGATTGACTTGTATCATTATCTCCTGATTGCAAATACTCAAATATATCACCCTTATCATAATCTATATCTTGTTGTGTTAGTATTGTTGGGTTTGGTCGGCATATTAGTATGGTGGCTGGATTGTTTAGTGTTCGATGTTGAACTTTAGGTAGACCTAATGCATCAAGCATACTCTTCTTGCTTCGAGGTAACTTCCTTCGACTTTTTGCTGGTCGATGTAATCTGTGGCCGGGCTTCCAACTATTGTTGTTTGGTGGTGTTATTATATGCATATCTGTTGTTTTGTTAGATATAAATGAGTCTATCCACTTGTCGGGGGTTGGCCTCATCTCTATTGTTGTCTCTCCTGACTCATATTGATATACACATTGCTCGATTTTGGATGATCTGTGCACAGGTCCTGCTATTTGACAACTGTAGACTAGGTCTATATCACCAACGGGGATTACCATTCTACTTGAAGAAAATGATGCTCGAACGAACTCATCCATACTAGCACTAGCTGCAAAGGCCTCCTTTAAAGTTCTGCCTCTTGTTTGTTTCCCGGAAAGTTTATGTATCACTACACACAACTCTCCGTCGTCGTTCTTCACTGGCACTTGAGGGATGCATAGAATGATGTCTTCTACAGGCCCTGGTGGTAAATCTTTAAATCTCTTTCTCCTCTTTCTACCTTGCATCTTCAATATTCTACCAATACAGATGGAGCCTTTCGACGAGTATTGTGAGTTTGTACTTTGCATTGAAAATATAGATGATAGATCCCAATAGTTATCACAATCAAGAACTGCAATTCCAGGAGGTGCCATATATGCATCTACTTTAAAGTCATTACCCATTGTCCATAAAAGTCTCTTACCCTTCCTCTTGGAATCTCTAACCAATTGTAGATCATCGAATGCCTCCGTATCGGGTAAACGGCAGGAGATCAACATCTTGAAAACTAAATAGAAGCAAGTTGTATTGTACTCTCAATAGACTCTACACATTCAGGGATACAACTTATACCGAAGTAACAGCTGACAGCAACGAATATAAAGAAACTATATCGATTGGTATACGCCGAGCAATACTAAGAGATCAATCTGTGTCTAATGACAAACAACCGACAACGACGATAGACGATGACGATAGAAGATAAAACCTGTGGTATAATAATGTTTGCAGAAGAATAATATGTATGCATAACATAAGTATGAGAACATGTGTAAATATGTATAAACATAAAACATATACTTACCACCAATACTGTATCACAAAGCAAAATCGAAGAACAATAATCTAATGATCACAAATATAATTGCAAATCAATCTATCTCGATATGTATCGACACCACAGTACAATAGTAGCCCGTAGTGTAATACACCAATGATATAGTATACACTCCGACTCGATCGATATCCAATAGAAGGTGATAGAATGAGTAGTATATTGCAATACTAATGAGGTAAATTGCAATTGCAAATATTATGATAGGTTTGCAATAGGCAGTTGATGTTGATATATCTCCACTCTTCCGGCTCCTCTAATAGTCAACACAACGAATAATGAATCTAGTTGTTATACTATTCTCCTCACCACTTCATATAATGGAGGAGATATCGTATATTCTATACATAGAGAGTAGTATTATTGCATCTTCTAGCGTCTAAATGCGTCAAATGCTTGTCGAACTTCTTTTCCCGCGTATTGGCATTTTCGGCGATCTTACTTTCTGTGTACAGATAAAGGCTGCCCAGTGTTGATGATCATGATGACGCTCTCTTCTTCTTCCTGAAGTAGATTCAGCCACAGATTAGATGTAGCTAATCTGTATTAGACCTCACTCTTTTGCTCATCATGACGTTTACACATCATTTACAGTAGTCCTTGAGTTTAGGAGTCCTGTCGTCTTAAGTGGTGCCCCATCAACTGTTCGGATTTACGACACTATCACTGGCGGAGAATGGTAGCTATACCCTTTTGTTGCTCTCTTTATTCTTTATTTTTGATGGCTCGTGATGCCGAGAGTTCAGTGGTCAGCTGATAATATCCGCCACCCCATATCTTAAGACCGGCTATTGCCTACATTATTATTATTAATGGTTGATGGCATCTCCCCATATCTTTATTGCAATTGATTCTCGACGTCAGCCTATGGTTTGTCTATCATCTTTGAGGCAGTTCTATGTTCGGCTACAATGACGTGAGATGCTGCATGGCAGGGAGAGTGCCTATTGTATTCTATACGTCCCTCTGTGTTTTGAGAGGTGATATCTATTATTCGACACGTCCTTTGACTTTGAGAGATGTGATGTCCTCCCTCCCCGCGTCGCATTTGATAGTATCTTCAACTGATGTTTGCCTACCCTGACATTTGGGTATTGCCCTTACTTCCGGCATCATCTGATATCGGTTATACTCACCCGCGATCGTAGGGGACGGTGATGGGTGGCTCGTATTCCTTCTTTATATCTGGGTGCGATATATTATGGGGGGGAGCATCCGTTCCTCAAGTTTAATTGATTCAAGACCACCCGTGATATCCTAGCCATCAAGTTTGTGCCTTCATTGGTCACTGATCTTCTTATAAGGATTATTTACCTGCTATCTTGGCATATGGTCGTATCCATCACGCCGATATTGTGGCCACTTCTGGGCCGGCATTGATTTGGATGACATTAGGCCTCATCTCCTCTTCAGGGATTGCAGCATATTGTATCTATGAACATCAAGGCTACTTAAGAATAAGGGGTACTTGATCTATTATTCAAGTTTGTTGGGGGATATAATGAGGCTACCAACCTCCTACCCTCCCAACACGTCAAGATTATAATTGTGACATATGATATGTTCACTTTGATACTGCCACTTATGGCAACATATTTTGTTACATCTACATTGAGGTAGTTCTTGCCACTGGATATGATATCCATGCCTTATATTATCTGGACCCCGCGTTAGTATACACTACAAGGGAATCCATCTTTATGATTCTTAGTCTGTGCATATTATGCCAGACATAACTTATCATGGTCAATTGAGACTCCATAACTTTGGCCGTACCTTTTATGGATGGGCTGTAACATATCATATTAAACTTATGTAAATATACATACCATATACTTAATGTGTTATAAAATTTAAATACATATATCCAACTCCGATTATAAATACCAACTTCGGTATAAATATAGCCGCTTGTGGCGTATCAGCACTAAGGCACATTATGTTTGCCACCATACTACTATTTACTTGGACTTAACTCTCCATCATAACATAATCTTGCGGTAAAGACCTGGTCAGTCTCTTACTTTTGAGTATGATGGAACATACTATGACTATCCTCCTCATCTGGCTCATACAATCTTCTCCGCGACGTGCTAGCTACATGTCAATGATAGATAGGTTACGGCCGAGAGCGAGGAATGTCCCATATCAAGTCCTCAAGTCATCTTCACCGCGATATGGCATTTCTTCTACAGCCTTCTGCCTCTCCTCTATGTAATTGAGCTAACTATATCGAGATAGAGAGATTGACAGATGTTGCTCGTGACGAGCCTATCAAGGTATATTCTCTTCAATCATCTTCCTCTACAAGCAGTTAAAGCTCGGCGGCTGCAACCCACCTTGAGCTTCTGCATACACATAGTTTCGCAAGAGCTATGCATGATCATCATGAGTCGATGGTGTCCTCATATATAAAGTCTCCTGTCTCCGATTGGTATCCCCTGCCATCATATTTCTCTTAGTACAAGACTTTAATTCGGAACAAGTGAGCTAGGACCCTCGGCATATCCATCCTACTACAGTCTTGGTTGGGCAGCATACATATGCAACGCGGTGGTGTGCGTTTGCAATGCCTCCAATGACGCATATGACCTACAAGACCTACCTCATATGAGATATCTCAATCATTGAACCTTTCCGTGGCATATGAGCCATACCTTCTTCCTTCCTTCAAACCAGCACCTCAAGTGATCCGCATTTGCCGTATAGACTTTCAAGTATGAAACAAGGGGACCTCTACTCGTCATAAAACGTGTGCTACTTGACTTATGATCTTGGTCGATCAGCATATCCACACGAATTTCGATGTAGAGGTTATTTTATTGTTGTTTCGTATGTCTATGTATAATACCTGAGATTGGAGAGACCTCCACCACCATATGCCGAGATTAGCTATCTCACATGGCAAACAATAGGTCCTCTTCCGACAGGCGGCAGCTCGTTCACAAGCTTTATCAAGTCTGGTTAACCCACTCCGTTTCTTTCAAGCCCATTCAGTATTCAAGTTCTCAATACAAGCCCGATCAGCTATTACATGTTGTGAACTCTTATCTGATATGAATGGCAGGAGTATCAAGTTTATCTTCTTCAAGACTCAAGAGCATATATTTTCAGATTAGCCATCGGTGACGACCGTGGTTCTGTTAATGGTTTGTCTCATGCAGTAGTCTATACCTTTTTTCGTCACTGTCGAATATACCGCTGAGTATGGCTATATAGATACATCTAAGCCTACCAGTCGACCAACATCTCTCGGCTTGTGACCGTCAACAATCAATTATATAATACAACGCCTATTGACGGCAAGAAACATTGGTTACATACAGTTCTGTATCTGGCTGGCCCCCGGATACATGATACTTGTACTAGTTTGATTGATAACATGACGTCTTCGAGCAGTTTTCTCATTTACTACTATTCCCAGAGCATCTTCATATACATCCGTCTTCAAATTACATGGCACCAAGACATCTCATTTGTTGCAAGTTATCTTGTGCCATAGAGGTTTAGCTCACCTCATTCGGAAGCAGCGGATACCTCGAGTTGTTCAACACAGCATTAAGTTCAAGCTGTGATACTATTAGCCATTCGTGTGCTATCATATATCAAGTATCTATTTCGATACACATAATATATTCATCAGTCTTTAAGACTATAAGTGATCCGCCAATGTCTTGCTGACATATAATATCTCCGGCGTGATATGAATCCATACTTTGAACATTTATGTTTGTATTGTACACATCATGTGTTCCATAACCATAACATTTATCTGCTATATGACGCAGTGATTTACTATGCAATTCAGCATAACATATGACCTTCCTGCTTATCTGATGCAGTGATATCATACTCATACCTAAAAGTATCTTACTTACTTTTAACGAGTATCAATCATTTTCACATTACGAACACATCATATGATCTAGTTCTATATCGCATCACTAATATCCTGCTATATGTGATGCAGTGACATATCATGCACTTGAGCATATACAATATCAACCTACTCTATCCTGCAATCTAGATCAGCAGTGATATGATACACATAACTTACAAAAGTATCTTACTCTTACTCTTTACGAGTATCCTATTTCAATTTATACCTCCCTCGACATATACGTCATGATGGGACATAATCTTAGCATATTACTATGCATAGACTTATATATAAATGCTAATTCAAGCAGATATCTTGCACTTGCGCATACCATAATCACTTAGACACTCTTAAAAGTGTTCATTATCATTAGATGTCATTCGAATTTGTCATCGTCTATCATACTCAGACATACTACACATATATATCATATACATTCTTTCGGCATACATGCCAAATATATCATGAATATTTATCTACCTTATACACATACCGTCGAATCATAAGTTGTATGATGAACTAATCATCTGGCGTTCGACATAATATCATTAACATATCTCGGATACATTTCAGGTATATCGATTATACATATATCATATGCTATTATAGCAATAAGTCCATACTTTACGGACAAAACATTGTTTCGTTGACAAAAGGTCTTCGATAACACGCTTTATGTTGTTGACAAAAGGTCTCCGACACTTATTTGCATACTTATTGCAATGTCCATACACCCCATTTTTTTTATTTTTTTACAAAAAGATATCATAAAATTTCTTGGCCTTTTGCGGCTCGTTGATCAGTTTGTAAGTTCCCGATACTTTATAGTCGTCAACGAAGCAATGTGAGTTGTCTTTACTTGGTATGGCAGAGTCTAGTAGCATATTGGTCTCCACAGTTCACTTCATCTATCGTCAACTATTTTTGGATGGCTTAAGAGGAATGGCCCGTTGTATCGCCATATATCCTCTTGATTCACGTGGAGACACATCTCTTTGTCATGGTCCTGTGACTGGCAGTGGAAGCCAGTGTTGATGATCATGATGACGCTCTCTTCTTCTTCCTGAAGTAGATTCAGCCACAGATTAGATGTAGCTAATCTGTATTAGACCTCACTCTTTTGCTCATCATGACGTTTACACATCATTTACAGTAGTCCTTGAGTTTAGGAGTCCTGTCGTCTTAAGCAACAGAGAAAAGGATACCATCATGGTATCCTCCGCAGAAGATAATCTTCCTTTATCTATTACTTTTTTCACTACAGAAGATCCACAATCATAAAAAGAACAAAGCCTACGGGTACATAAAGGCCGTATAGTATTACAGCGAAGAAACTGTAACAGTGAAGCACTTAAGGGTATCCAAATTATTAGGGCAAAATTTGAGATAAGAAACGATTGACTACCATCTACCTCCTCGGCCTCGGCCACCCCAGTTTCCCCTTCCTCCTCGTCCCTGGAATCCTCCTCTTCCTTGATATCCTCTACCTTGAAAACCACGTCCTGGTGGCCCTCGTCCTCCAAACTGTTGATTTGGAAAGCCTCTGCCACCCCAGCCGCCTCGTCCTTGTG
>Ga0214480_100977_pt1 | contig 13464 bp, 7 predicted proteins | sample M1_20Mar14CPVII9_3_FD_165042 | JGI IMG/M metagenome (GOLD analysis project Ga0214480, IMG submission 165042) | Marine eukaryotic communities from Monterey Bay, California, United States - M1_20Mar14CPVII9sort6BwellE17 | ecosystem: Environmental > Aquatic > Marine > Unclassified | place: USA... | reverse complement strand
AAAGACTTACTATCATCTATCTCTCGAAACTCTTCTGGAATTCTTTTGTACATATCACAAAGCACCGACCACACAGCATATTTATGTGCGTTTTCTAGCCCCAGATATGGAGAGCAAATACATCTTACCCATGCATGAACCGGATGGAACCTTGATTCTGTTTGCTTTTGTTGTGATACTCGATGAGCAGCGGCAGCCGAGGCTCGAGCCTCGGCGATTGCTCGTGGGGTCTTGGGTGACTCGTATTCTTCAGCTTGCTGCTTGTCAGTCGGCGGAGTTTCGGGAGCTTTAGCTTGTCCTCTTGTAGACTGAAGTGATATATCAACAGCATAAAGTATATGCAAAAACTTCTCCCACCGTTTCTCCTTCCGTTGTCGCTCTCGTTGTTCATGTGTCTTTGGTGGTCTTCTTGTCATGGTCATTGATTGTGCAGTACTGGTAGTACCAACCGCTCCCAACTGCTGTGGTTGCATCATTATATTATCATCATCAGACATTTCAGATTCATCATACCCATACACCCCACTTCCACCCAATAGATCATTATCATTCCTATTATTGCCCTCATCATCGAAATGGTCTCGTGCAAAATCATCAACTATCTCGATCAATGGACTGTCCAGTACATTCATTTGCATATTATCATGTAATGTACATCCCATATCATCTGCTAATGGCTTACCATCTTTATCCCACGGTCGTTGAAATGCACCGATTGGATACCATTTGAGTAGCATGGCTGTTGTTTTCACAGGGATACGACGTTCGGTTATCCATCGAATTGGATTGTGTCCTGCGAACATGCTCGTATTATCTTCGTCTGGTGTTGTGCTTGTGGGAGGTGAAGCACTACCATGTGATGACTCATCACTGCTGTTGCGTTTGAGATTACCAATGGTTGTTGTTTGTTGTTGCTGAGCACTCTTCTTTTCAGCCTCCTTCTGTTGTTTCATCTTCTTTCTCATTGCCATCTCAGCTACTAACAGTAACCTTAGTACTAACATGGAACTAACTTTGCTCTCGGCAGCAATCTTTAATGCCGTACCTTCAAATGTAACATCTAATGCCCCTTCGGGATGTGCTCTCAGCACAGCCTCTACTGCCTCCAATGGTGGATCATACTTGAGCATGGCATGTAATGGTTTGTAAGTTAGTATGTGATTTGATTCAGGACTACTATTACTACCACCGCCAACTCCAGCTGTAGCTGCTAATGATGTATTAGTAGTATTGCCACTTGTCACTGGACTAAAGTATGGTTCTGCAGCTTCATGTGGATGACTCTTGGCGCGTTCAATAACAGCCGTCCAATCAAATCGCAACACTTCTTTCAATGCTCCAGGATCGTTGGAATCGAATCTACCTTGTATTCGTAAACAATCTTTTGGTGGGATAATCTTCCGTAGTGATAAAGGTGATACTGGTAAAGCAAAGAATTGTGAACTAAAGTCTTCTACTTCTGATTTGTTGTTTTGGTTATTGATATTATTTGATGTACTAGTTGATGTAGCTGATGAGTTTAATCTTCTGCGCTTGCTCTGTTGTTGATGTTGATTATCACTACTATCATTTAATTTTAACTCTTGATTGATACTAGCTATACTATCATCAAAGCTATGTGTTGGACTGTGTGCCACTGGGGCAATTATTGATTCATTGTGTTGTTGCTGCTGATTCTGTTGTTGTTGGAAAGAATTACTCCGAGCTAGAGCTTCGACACCAGCCGCCTGCTCCTCCTCAGAAGATGGACGTCTATTCGTTGGATATGCATCATGACGAGTCGGTGGTTGATCTGTTGTTGGATTGTGTTTATGTGGTATCATTTTACTACTTGGACTATCTATCGTTGTTTCCTTGACAGATAATGATGGGTGGTTCTGTGTTGCTTTTATCTTTTGACTCTTTGTATATTGTGGGTTCATTATCCATATGTATCTCTATATCTCCAATATGAATAACGACGGCAGTAGATACCAACAACTAGATAATATGGAGGAGGAGGTAATGATGAGTGATATTGCAATTATTCTGATGTGATGACGCTAGAGATGTCTAAGACTCTACAGTGTTCTTCTATATCTATATCTGCAATGCTTGACTACTACTAATACCTATCACAATGAATTGATCGTGATATCTCTGACTCTAATAGACAGTAAGCGTAGTCGTCTAAACCAATACTACACAGTCGTCAAATGAAAATGGCCACAATAGTTGTCACTTTTGCTTGATCGTAATACGATAGTAAGTTTGTGTAAATTATGTGTATCGTATCACTATGAGAATGTAGCACTACTAATGATAACTGATCTGATTTGACTCTCTTACTTGTCAATGAGTATTAATATTATGATATGTTCACCTATTGCAATAATAAAGCTCGTGAATGCATGAAGAGCTATTTGCAATAGTGCCCTATTGCTTGTTGCTTCATCAATTGCCTCTCAACTTGATGAGAAATGTTTTAAGACAATTATACCAGGCTGGGGTCATTTTATGATAATTCTATCCGAAAGGCTGTATGTTAAAACTGCCCTCCGAAACAATTAAACCGACCCTTTTTGCTATCTCTCAAAACACAATCAAAAGATCAACAGCCATCAAGGACCACACTCGTTGGCCGGTTTACCACAATAGAACCAAATGGGTCAATTGCCAACTTGGGGTCATTTTGATTTTGCAATTCGCCAAGTCTAATGGGAGGAGAGGTAGGGCTCATTCAACTTCTCTCCTGTGGACTTCTCCTTGACGGGCCTGGGGCTATGATACTACTTGGCTTGAATTCTACTTCAGGTTACAAATAAAATGGTACGAAATTGAGCATATGCATGAATGTGATGTACTTGCAGCTTCAAGATGAAGGGGTAAGTATGTATCAAAGTCATAGAGTATCATATCAAGGATATGGTACTACTTATTAGTTGTTTATACAAACATATTCACTTACTTATGCAATAGCTGGCAACATACGGATATATGCTACCTTAGTACGGTTATATACCACACATTTGAAACGATGTCATTGAGCTATTAAGCTCTTTTTTTTAGTAGGGCGGTATCCTCGGGTCCCGTGTCACTCAATTAATTTCTGCACAACAAGAGGTGATATCGTAACTAACCCTTATCCTCTCCTATCATATTATTGTTGATACCCCTGATATATAACTAATTATAATTATCATGGAGGAAGCCGCAATTGAACTCCGTAGTGCCATCAATTTAGCCCTCTCACTTGACCAAAATGTAAACGAACAAAATCATCAACATAATAACAACAATCATGAATTATTGGAACTTGGTATTGGTGGTACATCCGAGGGTACATACATCTCCTCTTTATCTGGTTCTTTACCTTCTGAAAGATCAAATGTATTAGCATCACGCAGGAAAAATTATTATGATATCAACAAAAATATTATGAACAACAATAACCACAATATTCTGAGGGGTGAAGATGATAACGGTATTGTTAGTAGACATACAATGCAAAGACAACGTATACAAGCCGCTTCACGTTTAGAAAATGCAGCTGCTAATTATGAATTGGCAGTGTTTAATTATTATAATACTCAACAAACTGGTGTACCGCCATCATCCCATCATCAAAACAATAATATTATGAATGATGGTTCATGTAATGATGAGCAACAGGATATTGTTGATTTACTTGTGGGGTTACTCACAGCTGTACCGAGACATCTTTTACAACATTTAGATTATCCAGGTGAAAGGGTTGTTCACAATAATCACCAGGAGGATGTGGAGTATTTATCATCCATGGAGCAACTCTGTTATAACACAGCTTTTATTTCATCAGATATTATACGAAAGTACTTTGTAAGTGTTGCTCTAAACCTCAACATGAATAATCCACCTACACTTGAAGATCAACATGTTTATGAACTGGTAGATGAAGTTGTACAGATTTGTAATACTGATCAAGAAGGAAGAGGTTCAGAGTCAAATATTGAGCCAATTATTAGATTGTTAAATGCATTATCTGAGGGACGTGATATCGAACGTGCATTATCTGAGAGAGAGAATGGCAGCTTTGATAGTACTGGTAGTTTATCACTCTTCTTGTGTGTACCGTCCAAGGATGCATTGTTATTGGGGCACACTCTCATGTACCGTTATCTATGTGATTTAGAGGATCAACAAGTGGAAACACCATCCAGTAATGTGGGGTACTTTATCTGCTATCTACTTGAACATTTTGCCAATGTTACCCTTGAAGAGATGGGGTATAATTCATTTGATGAATGTAAAGTTGGGTTATTAGATTCATGGGCTGATAGTGTTGATGAGCACATGGTACGGCGTTTGAATGATGAAGAAGTGAAAGACGTCCATTCTCTACTTGTTCGATTTCACGTTGCAAGTATTCAATCTTCATTGCATCTCATTGATAATTCAGAATCAGTAATAAGTTCTACTATTGCCGAGAGCGAGAAGAAGGATAATACAATTGATAATGGCACCATTGAAAGCCTTGTGGTTACTCTGCAGGAGACAATCCATCACATGACAATGGTTGCTACCACCACCGAAGTATTGGAAAAGTTGGGCTTGGAACACGATCCAGAAATACATTCCATATTCAATCCACTCATTTCATCCTATGCAAAGTTTACTGTGTCTGCGTTACACAATGCATTACTGTTCTTACGAGGGTTACAATGTGGTGATAGCACAAACGAAATCGAGGACTTGAGTATTCTGGCTGACGACTTGCTCTTTCGGCTTTGTGGTGCTAATATTGGAATCGATTTTCTCAAAAGTAGTCCCTACACAAAGGGAAGGGAAGAGGTACTTACCGTTGCTTTACTTTTGGCTATGAACACTCAATGTATCACTGGAAAGACGAGATTCCTACTTGATGTTGCAGCCGAGCATGCCTCACAACTTACTGACAATGGAAATGGGAATGCCGAGCCTACTCTCAAACGGCAGCGCTTTAGCTCTAGTATGAGAAGTGGCCACACTACACCATTGTCGGATAGGATGCATAGCAATGAAGATTTATCATCTTCCGAGGAGATGATGGATATTATTCTTGCATGCCTAGCCCTCTCTCACTCCAACCAAGATAATGAACATCTTGATTCGACAAACTTGAAACAAGCATCCTGCATTACATCGGCATTGATGTTTAGTCAAGACGATGGGAAAGCAAGTGCAGCACTTGATCCACTCAATCCTTGGCATACACTACAGGTCAAACCGTTACAAAAGTTAGCTTTGAACGATGCTGAGACTCCGGGTATATTAGCATATTCAAAGTGCACTCCCCATTTATTGAATACAAAGTTATCATATTAGATAGTTGAATTTTGTACTAAATGTTTCATAATATTCCAAATCTGTAAGAATTAAGAATACCAACGCATAGGAGGAATAATTGAATTTGTGTGGATTAACATTCTCTTGTTATACATTATGGTAATTCCAAGCCAAATTTAACCCAACTGCCCCCTTTTCTATTCCTACATATTATTCATCATCAAATTTATTCAATCGATAACTCTAGCGAATCATCATTCTCTGCATTAATCTTTCATCCCAAAAAGGAGGAATGTAATTAATGTGCATCTTTCTGTTTAAACCTCAATCCACAATAGATACATGATACAGGCTCACCACCTCTTGAACCAACTTTGATATATTCAATGGGATGACCTAATGCTCCCCCGCCACCATCACAAATTGCAATATCACCCTCTACTTCAATAACTGGTGCCTTTTTTATTAATTCGAGTCCGTTTGATCGATGCTTCCCTAATTTATACTGTGATGTTTATATTATTTGTATGTTGGTATGATGATTTATGATTTGTTGATATTTATAATTAACATAGATACAAAAAACGAAACGATATCAAGAGGTAGAGGATACATAGAGACTTTATTAGATACCACATCACAACACAATACAACAAAGCACACACAAAAATAGCCACTTACAATACTCTCTGTTCTTGACATACGGTTGAGTGATTTATCCTCTCCCGACATTTGTGAATCTGGCACGGGTGTAGACATTGCTCTCCTAGATATGGAGGCAGCAATTGGCCTTGCCTGAGTAAGGCGTCGTAGGACAATAGCGCCAACCATTATTAGTTGAATAAGTTACTGAATACTGAGTTGTGATAAAGTTTTATTGGTATCCTTTGGTATCCTCAAATACTAAACTTTTGAACTCAGGAATCAGGAACTCATCTCAACAATCATCTCCAATCTATGTGTGTGGTTATGTTGTTTGAACAATAATCATATACGTTGTACAATATTGAAGAGACGCTCTTACTGTTTATCCATAGATAGCTGTTAGTTCAGTGCAGTTGAAAAAGCGCAGAGTGTAAAACTGTGTGTATAAAGATACAAACACAGAAAAAATTATTTAAGTCGATAAGCCTTGATAAAGTTATTATAGCAATTAGATAGTAATTGCAATTGTTGGAAGTGATATTGCCAGTTATCAAGTGACATATTATTATACTATAGCACGAAACCACAATAAACAAACAAACAATATAAAATGGCTCCTCCCAGACGTAGAGCAGCTGATGCTCCTCAGGATGCAGTAGCAGACAATCAGTCACTATCACCTGAGGCACTCTCACTTGCACAATTACGTCAAAAAACTATATCACATCCAACCCAGCAAATACAAATTACAATGTATATCCCACCGCATAGCGTAGGGGCTGTTATTGGAAGGGGTGGACGTACGATTGTAAGTGTGCAACGAGAAGCTATGCGTTGTAACGCTGGTCATGTGACACCTATACGCATTAGTGTGTTAAATGATAGTACCAATACTACAAGAGAAGATTATCATCAGCAACATAATAATAATGAGAGCAGTACAGATAATAATCAGGTGGCTACAGATGGGTATAATAATACTACATGGAACCACAATAATGAAGATCAATCTGAATCAATTGACGAAGACGATGAATGGACTCCGGTAGTTATTAAGGGCGACCCTGTGGGCTGCTTCTCGGCATGTCGACAATTAGTAACCATTGTAGAGGAAGAGAATGATCCTGAAATTGTCCTAGACATTCCAATTCTCAAGTCGAAACATAACATGGTTGTTGGTAAAGGTGGTATTGTATTGGCTGCATTAAGTGCCACTCATGAAACTCGAATTATGGTCCCGCCCAATGAGTTCATGTCCAACGTAACCGGACCTGAAGATAACATATGGAAGCAACGGGAGGCAGCCCAGAATGATCCTGGAATGGCAATGTTGTTTAATAATGATGCGGGGAATACAAATCCGAATATTATGGAACAACCAAATACACTTCCACCTAACATCATTCAATTGGAAGGGGATATTGATAAAGTTGAGCGTTGTTTAGTAAAGATACTAAGTATCATTGCAGGAGAAACTTATACCCCAACAGGTGTAATTATTACTACTAATAATAAGAGTGAGACCACTCAAGCCAAAAGTTCAACAGCAAAGATTAATAAGGAGGATGATACATATGCAGAAGCAGTTATTGTCAAGATCTGGACTCCTAACTCAAAACTGTTAAACCTCGGGAAGATTCGAAAGGTGCAAAGAAAGACTAATACTGTTATTCGGAGGAAGAAGCTTCGGTTCAGAGGCAACATTGACGGAACATCCAGTGTTTCCATTGTCAACGAGGAAGGAGAGTCCGATGATGATGACGACGATGATGATAATGAAGGGGGCGAAACGATAGGCGAAGAAGAAAACGACGGAGAGGAAGAGGAGGAGGAAGGGGAAGTCAAGGAGGAAGATGACGAGGTATCAGGTCCCAAACAAACGGCAACTAAGTATATCATCACAGGAAAGACGGACTCTGTGAAATCGGCTGCTACCCAGTTTGAGAAGATTTTAGGATTGGAGGCTGGTTCGGCTACAATTAATGATACTACACATAAGGTACGAAGTATGGTGAATGTTGATAGCGGGGATGACGATGGAGAGAAGATCAGTAAAAAGGGTAAACGACCAAAAAAGAAGCTGACTAAAGAACAAAAGGAGGAAAATAAGAAACGGAAAGAAGCGAAGATTAAGGCAGCCAAGCTGGCTAAGAAGGAAAAAAGATTAAGAGCGTTTGCCAGGAAGAAGGCGCAGAAGCAGGCTGAGAAGAACAGTAGTGATGTATAAACTAGTTTAAGTGGCCGATCGAGATATTACCATAGGCTATCACGTGTTGCATATGCATTATGTGTGTGATTTATTTGCAAGTATTCATGAAAGCTTTGGTAATGATACCCCGGTCGGTATCTCTGGTAGAAGAGGGCCGTGATCTGTTAGGTACGGGGCGTTGTCACAAAGTTGTGAGGATGGGACGGCTTTTGTCATTCCATCATCACACTCGCGCATTGAGAAGCAGTCAAGCGCTCGTGCAGCTGCAGCGTTCATTGCCTGTTTCTTGGTTTCTATGAAAAGAAAGAGTTAATTAAATGAGGATGAAACGGACATAATACAGCAGTGAATAAAAGCTGACAACAACTTACTGTACCAATATGTTTTGTCCTCGACTACAACTTCCCCTCCACCATTCTTGAGATTGCCGCAAGCAAAATGCTCTCCGGTTATAGGACAGGTAAATATTGAAGTAAACTTTAACTCGTGACTCTTTGCATCATTCGACCAGGTTATGAAATAATCTTTTAACCTTTGAGCCTCTTCATTGGCTAGCCCTTTCTCATTATAGTATTGATATAATTCTGCTCTTGGAGCTACTGAGCCTTCCTTCAAATCAGGTTGCAAAGGCTCAGGTGATAATGATGGTACAGTATCTTCTTCTACTGTCTCTTTTATCACTTGATGACTATCCCTACTTATTGGTCTGCGATAATTAACAGCCTTCTTGCCTCTCTTGTTTATATCCCTCGCCGAAAGCGTTTCGTGGTTTGCATCATTACTTGCTGATGCATATGATGGGCGATCGGTAAAGGAATCTCTTGTGATATCAAATGCCTCATCCTCCTCCACAGGCAATCCTCTTCTAGCGGTTCGGCTTGAAGTAGATTGAGTAGTGACCGAAGAAAGAGAGGGTCTACCTGTAGATTTATTCACAAATGTTGAACGTGTTATATCATCAAATTCTTCCTCATCTTGTACATCACGCTGAACAGAAGCCTTTGTCTTTGAGTGTACTCTTTCTGCATCGGTCTGCTCAGATATAGGGTCATTAATATCATCTACAATTGAATCATCTGATCCTTTCTTCTCATCTTCTTCATCAGTCTGTTCCTTCTCAAACACATTCTCACTCTTTAATAATGCCCGACGGTGAGCTTTTTTCATGAACATTAAATCGTCCTCGACGAGCTGTTCTTTCAGAAGATCAATACTGTCAAAGCCATCATCGATTAAATGGTGAAAATAAGATATGGCATCCTCCTCTTGCAAATTAGGCAAGTGAGATAATAGCCAGTACATGACCTCATCATACGATAGCTCTTTCTCATCATCCGATAAATCCCCAAGGTCTGCAGAGCTATAAGTTGTAGCAAACTGGCTCATTGTCTCTTGTTGTCTCTCTTTTAGCGTTTTTGTATTTGCATCTCTCACAGCCGATGACGTTCGTGATAAGGGGCCATCACTCAATGGTGCCCTTGTAATATCAAAAGATTCGCTGTCCTCACTGTCAGATCTTCGTCTCCTCTTTCTGGTACTAATATTGCTTGCCATTTCAGTATCATAACGATCTCGAACCACCCTCTGTTCGGGCGGCATGGCACTACTGTGTTTGAACTGTGCACCACTCATGTTATTTGTCTTCATATCAATAATATTGGACTGGAATACACGCGGCTTGTCGAGAAATGGTTGATCTTGATTCTCTTGGGTACCCGTCTGAGATGGTGCCACCTCTTTCTTTTTCTTTGTAGAATCTAAGTTCCAGGCAAATGAACTATTATCGAGAAACTTATCCGCCTCTTTTGGTACGCTTTCATTCACTACGCCCTTGGCAATTGTTGATGGAACTTGCCTTGATGGTGGGGTCAGGTCAAGATCCTTTTTAAACACACGAGGTTTATCCATATATTCACTATCAGTATTTTCCTTTGTTTTAGCCCTTTCAACCTTTGTAATCTTCCTAGGTTCTGGATGTCCTCGAAGGGATGCGATATCAGATGAAAATCTGTTTGCTACATCTTGATTTAATGCATCATTCTTTTGCACCTTTCTTGGCTTGGGATGTCCACGAAGTGATGCCACATTGGATGAGAAGTTATGTGCTATATCTCGATATGCACCCTCGTATGACTTGGAAGTACTCTGTCCAGCAGTCGTTCCTCGACGAGATCCTGATCCGTTGACAATATCACGGAATGATTGCCTATCCCCGACGAAATGCTGCTTTGTAATATCAAATGATTCATCATCTCCAATACTATCATTTGATACCTCTGTCTTCCTTTCCCCAACCGATCCTGTTCCAGTATTTACCAAAGTTGAAGGTCTCTCGGAAGGAAAGTTCATATCATCGAGCGAATTATCATCACATACATCTGTACTACCAACTTTTCTCTTCTCATCATAGTATGTACCCGATGTTGTCCGTTCTTTTAATGTGCCTGTATTAACAGATAAGGAAGGACGTTCCTTTGGAAATTGTGACATGATATCTAAATATCCCTCATCGTCATTCTGTTGTTTATTCCATCTAGGATTTTTAGCATTCATTTCAGATAATTGTGGCGTTCTAAATGAAGATTTATCACGTCGTTCTTCTGGAAAGGATGATTGTGTTATGTCATAATGATCTTCCTTCTTTGGCGTCGTTGGTGATTTTGTTTTCTTGGATGCTACTTGCTTTCTCTGTGATTGTATCCTTTGATATAAAGCTGATGCCCGATTATCTACAATTGCTTTTCTCTTTGTTGGGGAAGTAGTAGAAGGAGATTGATTTTGTGGTGGTGGTAACCGATCATTCATATCCTTTAATTCTCCATCCTTGAATGCAGAAGGAAATGATGATGCAGCCTGCTTGTTAACTCGTCTATTCTCAGGAAATAAATTTTGAGTTATATCAAATACTGACTGATCATCATTATCTTCATCACTTGTTTGTACTCTTAATTGCAATACTCTGCATCTATGAGAATAGTTTTTAGTATGTTGTGGTGATGCAATATGAAAGGTTTGTACTCTTTCAATACATAATATCAATAGCAAGGTATAATATCTCAACAACATGGTGGTGTATTGATATGATTTTTATTATTGTCGGTGTATGTGATGTGAAAAAGAGAAAAAGATACGCTTTGGGGTATCTACTCTGGTAGTAATATCTGATTAAAGAGTCTACCTATTGATGATAAACTTGAACACCTGAAGCTATTGATTAATGCACTGTATAATCTCTTATCCGCCTGTTATTATGTTGACAGTTGTTCCATCCTCTCCTCTAACGAAATGACTATGATATCATTCGTCAATCATTTAATGTTAGGTATAATCTGGCACTTGATCTAACCTCTCAATAATTATGGAGAAGGGGGCAAATAGGAGAGTAATTGATTGATTGTATCACGAGCGGCTGGAGTATATCGATCCATTAACACATTATATAATGCACTATGCAATGGTTTAAACACTCCGATGCAAAGGTGGCAAGTAGCTCCTCAAACAATTCATCCTCAGATAAAAACAACAATAACAACAACTTGCAATTAGCTAACATGTTTGGTAATGGCATGCCGCGTATATTTAACAATAAGCAACCATCAGATCAACAGCAGCAACATCATAATTCACAACATCGTAGTAATTTCAAGGGTGCATTAGAACATATTTCAGTACCTGAAGTATTTCATAGAGGTATCAATGTTTTCAAGGTAACATCCAAGGGCAAGTTAGAAGCAGCTACATTACTCCTTTCAAAAGATAAGTTTATAGTCTCTGTACTACCCCGATCATTAAAGTTGGAACGAGTTGGCAGCAGTACATCATCCTCAACTCGTACGTCATTAAAACGACCGGGCATATTAAGTAGAGCACGAAGTAGTACCAACACAAGTTTGGGCACATCAACTCGTAATACTAGTTATGGAAGTGTGGGAACTAGTGGGAGTATTGGTACTAATAATTCAGTTGATGGATTGGATGCTACCTTTTCATTCATGTCGGTTGATGCCGAGAAGGTTGATATTGGATCAATTACTAGGATATCCAATGGACAGAATACATTACTATTTGAAAAGGCTAGGTATGTTATATGTTGCCCTGTGTTCGTAGTTGTGTGTATGCTCTGCTGTGTTCATTTGAACAAATGTCATATAATTTGTTTCCTATATCTTTATTAACTTGTAGACAACGAGAAAAGAAACAGACAATGTCAAAAAATAATGGCATACCTCTCCTTGATGAGAAGAGATCATTTTCTTTAATATTTAGAGGTGCAAAGACACTAGATTTAATGGTTGATGAGGGCGGCGATAGAGAACAGATATTGTACATATTGAACAGTATAGTTACAGAGTATGGACGGGCTAAAGTCAAAGTTGGGAATGAAGTACTATTGCTACGCTATGTCTGGAATGATGTGGTAAACTGCAATGATTCTCCAGTGATAGAATCAATGGGTATGTTTTGGGATGAAGCATCAAAAATACCTGAAGTGCTTTAATAATGTCTTCAAACAATATTTTTGATGTCATCGTATGTCCGTGATAAACAACAGGAATGGGAGTTCCAAGAAATTCATCCTTCCCTCCATCCCAAATGTCTAGTTCAATACATCTACATCCCCGGTATAACGCCTTTGTATACATTTCTACACTAGATAGACCAGTCAACTGATGACCTGTCAAATATGTGTTATGAGATGAATTGATCCAGTACTCTGAGAGTGGTTTTGTCATGTCACTCTTTGAGAACCGTTCACGTTCTGGATTGAATATATCATTTCCCCGGCTCAGCTGTAAGAATATTCAATTGGTCAGAAATGATATAGAATAATTTGATACACCGTTAATTCAAACAAAACAAGCAGACTTACCAAGTATGCTTCGAACTGTTCCGAACTAATATAGTTTGGTTGCGTAATGTGATTTGCAACATCGGCTAGCTCCAATTCATGCAACTTTCCAAAAATCTCCATCACATCATTTATTGTTCGATTCTTCTCTCCTTGTACAGTTTGGAGGAAATTATTCAAGAATGAGTTGGCAGACACCTTCTTCCTTACCTTGTTATTGTTCATAAACTGACCAAACATATCAAAGAAAAGCTGAGTTACCGGCTTAACTTGCCATGTATCACGCTTTGTTTTATGTAGCAGTGTAACGCACTGATCAAATGTAAGACCAGCTTTGCGTTGTTCTTTTCGGAGACCGAGTGTTCTAGCAAATTGTTCATACACTGCTTTATGATTCTTTTCTTTGACTTGAAAGTTGATTCTATTCAATAATTCTCCCATTTCCTTTTCATTAATTGTATTTGAGTCATCCCTATCA
>Ga0214480_100976_pt1 | contig 13481 bp, 8 predicted proteins | sample M1_20Mar14CPVII9_3_FD_165042 | JGI IMG/M metagenome (GOLD analysis project Ga0214480, IMG submission 165042) | Marine eukaryotic communities from Monterey Bay, California, United States - M1_20Mar14CPVII9sort6BwellE17 | ecosystem: Environmental > Aquatic > Marine > Unclassified | place: USA... | reverse complement strand
GTTCCCTTGTCAAGGATACGCATCACCAAGCCCTCTCCATGAATCATCGGAATCACGGAGAGTCGAACATCAATTTCCCGACCTTTTACCTTGAGTTTAATCCGACCATCTTGGGGAAGTCTTTTTTCGGCAATATTAAGCCGAGACATAATTTTCAGGCGACTGATGATCGCCGCTTGAAACTGGTTGATTTCCGGTGGAACTGGTTGAGCATGCAAAATTCCATCGATTCGATAACGTATCGCTAATCCACTACCACGCGATTCTATATGAACATCGCTCGCCTTGGATTCAACCGCCTCCAACAGAATTTCATTCACCAGATTGACTACCGAAGCCTCCTGAGCCATTTCGGACAATTCCGAACCGTCGGTTTCTATGTCATCCAAAAGCTGGACATCATCGTCCGAACGTGCCTCCAACAACCCCTCGATGGTCTCACTTCCGACTCCAAGGTGCTCCTTGATCAGCTTCGCTATCTCGCGCTTTTCAGCAAGAACGGGATGAATGTGAGCCCCCATCTGCTCACCCGCTTCGTCCAGGGGATAAAGATCAAATGGGTCAGCCGTTGCCACCACAATCGAACCATGATCCCGTTTGATCGGAAAAAGATTTTGGCGATAGATCAATTTCTGAGGAAACTGCTCTAGCAATTCAAGATCAACGACCTCTTGAGCAAGATCAACAAACTCGAGGCCGACCTCTTTGCCAATCGTCTTCAGGGCGTCATCTTCGCGTACGAAGCCCAACTCTACCGCTCGTTCGATGACCGACGACGCACCAGAACCATTGGAATCCCTCACCGACATCAGCTGGGCATTGTTCAGAAGCCCGCTTTTTAATAATAGTTGTCCGGCTTCCATCAGCCACTTACCTTTTTAGTCATTTGCAAACTTGCCCCCGCAGCAACGATTTTTGGAGAACCGTAATATGGACTCCATCCTAAACATATGCCCCATTTTCGAGTGAGACTCGGCTTTTTCAACGAAAAAGAGCCTGTTCCGGGGAGTCAGGTACGGGAATTGCCGGGCAAGCAGGGGGGGGAATCGCTCGCCAAGACCACGAATTAACGCTCAACAACTTCCATCATAATCGCCATGCCTATAAAAACCTGAAAAATTATCAATAGTTGCGATTTAACTCAAATCCTGTCAGGTTTTTCATGAATTAAAAAAAAAAAATGCCGCAGACCGTATTTAACGGGCAGCGGCATTCCAGTTTCACTGCAGAGCAGGCGATTTCTAGAAATCGTCTCCGCCAGGTCGACCACCTCGGCCACCTTCCTGGCCACCGCGACCACCACGGCCACCTTGGCCACCTTGGCCACCACGACTACCAAATGTGCGCTGAGTCTGCTCAATTTGAATCAATTCCTCACCAAACATTTCTTTAAATTTGGCTCGGGCGTCACGGGGCAGATCTTTCTCAAAGGAGGACATCAGGTCTTTGGCAGCCTCTGCTACCTTCTCCCGAAACTCGGCTACTTTTTTCTCGTAACCCTCCATCACATCCTTCGCTTCGTCTTCTTCAAGACCTAATTGCTCGACCAAAAAATCCTCGCTGATCCGCAATTGGCCGCCACGCATGTAGCGTTGTTGATTCTGAATCTGATTCAATTTCTCAACCTGTTTGGTGAGAAGAACGTCTTTCACTTCTTCCTGAGCTTCTTCCATGATACCACGCAGAGCATTGAAATCTCGATCTTGCATAGCTTCACGCATTTTTTCCTGCATGCCTTCTGCCATACCTTTGATCTCGTCAATTTGATCGTCCGTCAAATCAATTTTTGACTGAACATCCTTATTTTGAAGCAGACCCAGCATCCCGCCACCGAAACCGCCACCAAAACCGCCTCGACCGCCTCGACTACCGCCAGGCTGTGCGATTGCATCGTTAATCAGCAGACAAAAGCTCATTAAGAGGACTAATAGTCCTAATTTTCGAAAAGCCATTCAATAAACTCCTTATAATTCCTGTTCAAACTACCTGAGAAAAACACTGTCCTGAAAACGGACCGAGAAGCTAATTGAACAACACGGTCAACAGGCTTTAAAACACTTATCCCTTTCATTTGTTCTTAAGAAAAGCCCTTATTCTTGCAATAAACTGATTTTTGTGGAACTTTTCCGTCAAGCTGAAGTATCCCTCCGGCTTCGTCATGAGCTGAATTCTCCTCTCCTATTAAATCTTCTTCTCTCTGAGAATCCTCGATACCGACTGCCATTTCCCCCAATCCGTTCGAAAAAGCTGTGACTGCGCAGTCAACCGCCCCTCTTTCGCCCAGGAGACGACCGTCTTCAACGGAACCGGCCCAAATTCGTCCTCGGCCGATTTGACAAGCCAAAGGTCAAAAGGAGCCTTCGCGCCCAACTGATCCAGCGTTGAAACCTCCAACGGCTCTCCAGTTACGCCAGGGCGAGTTGGGCGTATCTTTTCCGGCGCATTTCGCCACACCGCGGGAGGAGTATCTGCCAAATTTCGCAACCAGTCCAAAGCTTGCTCCGCATCGGCATGCTCGGGATTCAAATGGAGAGCTTTGATTAATGTTTTTTCAGAATGATCCCTGTCGTCATGGTAGAAAGATGCCAAAGAACGAAGGTAATAACACTCGGCAGACACTTTATCATCTGTCGTCAATTTCGAGACAATTCGAGCATCGGCGCTTGCGCGTTCAAATCGGCCTAAACTTTGAAAGATGTCGGCCCTCGCCTTGATCAGATGAGCCCAGTCTTCTTTCTCAGAAAAACGATGGATCGCTTTGGTCAGCCAAATCAGCGCTTCGGACCCTTCCCCCAAATGCGACATGGCGATGGCTCGCCCCTTGAACGCATCGATGAGATGCCCGTTTGACAGCGATCTTTTCTTTCCATCATTTTTCGCAAAATCCTGCCGTTGAAGCTCATCCTCGCTCTTACTGTCAGTCGGTATCGAAAACTGACTAGTCAAAGCCATCTCAAAGTCTGCAGCAGCATCGCTATATTGACCAGTGACCAACAGGGCTTTTCCCCGTTCGGCCAACAACTCGGGCTGCTTGGAATTAAAATGCAGCGACATTGTAAAATCTGCAATCGCTTCCTCAAATTCCCCACGACAAACCAGCAACCGTGCCCTCTCCCGAAACGCTTGATAGTTATCGAAATTCAGCGCAATCGAAAGCGTAAAATCATCCACTGCCTTTCCAAAACTTTGCCGTGCCATGTAGAGTTGACCCCGCCGAACATAAAGCCGGTCGTTATTTCCAGCCAAGTTGATTGCACTACGAATATCCAGCAATGCCGGCCCCATTACTCCAAGCTGCAACATCGCATCCGCCCGCAACAAAAGCGATGTGACGCTTGGACGTGATTTCATTGCTGCGGAAAAATGGTTGTAAGCGGACTTCGCCTCCTTTCCGATAAGACGAAGGATTCCCAAACGAATCTGCGCCTGGGGATGATTGGGATCTAGCGATAAAGTCTTGTTAAAATCAATATTCGCTTGCTCAAATTCCTCTAAAAAAAGGTGGGCCATTCCTCGGTTGTAAAAAGCCTCCGATTCATTACCGTTTTTTTCAATAACCGATGCGAAATATTGAATAGCCTGACCGGCTATCAACTCCCCAAATTTCGAGTACTGCTCGGCTGCCAAAGGATTGATATCCATGGCTGATTGGAGGTCGGCGATAGCCGCTGCCCATTTCCCCGATTTTCCTGCTGCGTAACCACGCCACACCAAAGTTCCCACATGACCAGGCCTCAATTTTAGTGCCGTGTCAAAATCAGCCAATGCCTCCGCCACCAGCCCCTTCTCCAACTCTGCCGTGCCCCGACTGTAATAGTTCCCTGCCTTTTGAAAGACCGATTTGGAATGCTGTATTGCTTCACCAAAACAACTGATCGACTCTTGGTATTCTTTTTCCTGGAAATATAAACCGCCAACAAAATGCAATATCTCGGCTGATTGGGGATTTTTTTTCAGAAGATCCGTCGCTATTTCCAGCCCTTCAGCCGTTTCGCCCCGTGATTGCTTAAGCCTTGCCAAACCCAATCTCGCCACCATACAGCGCGGCTCTAACTTTAACCCTCTTTTGAATGCGCGAGATGCCTTTTTCAATTCGGACTTCGAAATAAGTGCATTGCCGAGAGCGGCACAAATCGTCGCATTCTTTCCTTCGATTCCATCGGCTGAGGATAGATCGTCAACCGCTTGATCAAAGCAACGAATTTCGGCAAAACAGACTCCTCGGTGAAAGTACGCGCCAATGGATTTTTTATTGAGCTGCAAAACCCGATCGAATTCGTTGATCGCCCCATGAAAATCACGAATGGCCATGCGGCAAAAACCAATTTTGAAAAGAACCTCCTCTTCACTGGACTTCGGACGAGTTAGCTTCCTTAGAATCGTCAATGCTGATCGCTGGTTTCCGGTCTCCGATTTGGCACACGCCAGCAACAACTTGGCATCAAGATCATCTTCTTTCTTTGCTAGAAGCCTCTCAATCAAAAGTAGCGATTCTCTATTGGCACCCTTTAATAGAAGGATTTTCGCCCGCGGCAACAAAATCGATGGTGAGTCAGGATCGATTGAATCAGCAAGTTTCAAGTCTCTTTCGGCGCGGGCAAAATCCTTGGCCAACAGATAGACACCTGCTCGTTCCAGAAAATCATTAAAGGACCCCCCATCTAGCTGCATACCCTCCGAGAGGCTCTGGCAGGCGCGATACGTGGTCGACCGAATCCTTTCCTCAATGATTTCCTGAGGGAACAGATCGGCCGAAAGCCTCAAATCCTTTAATGACGAGGTCCAAAGGCCTAGTTCGCTTCTTGCTATCCCACGCCAAACCAGCAGTTCATGATCCAAACCAGTAATTTTCAATAATTTCGTTGCCAACGCGTCGGCTTCAGGAAACTTCTGGTTTAACAGCAGCAGGTAGCAGCGAATTTTCTGAGCTGGATTTTCCTCCTCTGGTGAGTGGTTTTTGGTTTCGGCAAGCGCGCCGGACAAATCCCCGTCGCCAATCTGCCGCGAGATGTTTTTTAGGAAAGTCTGCATGGCACCCTCGCCTTTTTCTATGTTCAAACCCTGAAATCCATTATCGGGCGCATTGAAATCCGGTCAAACCATCGATTCAGTTTTTGAAGAAATGCCCAAAAACCGAATTCAAATTCATTTCAGAGCGTTATTTCACGGTACAATTTGACGGAACAAATTCGTAGACAGCGGGTTTAGTAGGTTATAATCCCGAGAAAAGGTAGATTGAAATGAAAAAAAGCCCCCTGCTAGCAGCTCTGTTTTTGGCTGTTTTCTTGATGTCAGTTGAGAATTATGCCGACGCCCAGCCTCCTGGAGTTGGATCTAGCCGTGATCGGTCCGATAGTGGGCGTAGCAGCTGGGGGCGCTCCAGTGGCAGCATGAGCGGCCGAAGCGGATTTGATCCGACATCCATGTTGAAGCGATTTGATCGAAATGGCGATGGGAAGATCGATCCAAATGAATTGGATGAACGCACCCGTTCATTCGCGGGCAGGATGTTCGAGAACATGGGGTTTGATCCTAATAAGCCCGTCTCGATTGAGGCGATGTCAAAGCGTATTGCAGAACGACGGGCAGAACGAGACGGCGACAGGGAACCCGAGAAAAAAGAGGATGTGGCCAAAACGTTTGGGATTCCAGGTTTTGAGGATGCGGATAGCTTGGTACCCGCGATGGTGCCCGATTTCTACCTCGACCCAGACAGTCCAATATTGCTACAGGGCTCATTGGAATCTCGCTACGAGAAAATGATCCTTGACCAAATCGACCGTGCGTTAAGAACCAATGATAAGAATAAGGACGGGGTCATTTCCGGTGAAGAAATCAGGACGGGACGGTGGTCGGATGATATCAAACAGTACGACCTTGATAAGGACGGAAAAATTACCAAAGTGGAGCTGGCCGAACGATATGTCAAACGCTCCGGTGGCAAAGGACGCATCGAAACCGGAACGTCCAAGAAGTCAAAGTCTTCATCAACCAGTAGCAGAGATCGCGAGAGGTCGGACTGGAGAGAAAGATGGGCACGCTCAAGGGAGAGCTCTTCATCGAGAGAATCGAGTAGTCGGTCAAGCTCTTCGAAAAGCTCTTCATCGAGAAGTTCAACCAGCAGCCGCAGCACACCTTCCTCGCGAGAAGACAAAGTGATCAGCTACGCGAAGGACATTATGAAACGTTATGACAAAGACGAGGACAACGTCTTGTCAAAAGCAGAGTTCTCCGGAATCAGATCATTGCCATCGAAGGCCGATGGCAACAAAGACGGCAAAGTAACCCTTGACGAGTTAGTTGTTGCATATGGTGGCAAGAGTGGATCCTCTGCGTCAACATCACGTCAACGCAGCAATCGCAATAACGAGTACTTGGTTCAATCTGCCAAGGATCGGGGAAACGATGCCGATCGCGAATTCAAGGAATTGGACAAAAATACGGATGGCTTGGTACAGATGCATGAATTCTCATCCCGCTGGACGGATGAGCTGGCGGAAAAATTCACGAAATTGGATGCCAATAATGATGGAACATTAACGGCTACCGAATGGAGCAAAGGTGGGGGGTTAAAATCGTCTCGATCATCTCGTTATTCGAAGTCAGGAAGTAGTGGATCCAGCTCTTCCCGATATAGTAGAAGCGATAGCGATCGAGAAAGGGAAAAAGAATCTGAAAAATCGAATCCCAAGGATGAGAAGGACGATTAGCAGTCGTAAATCCGTGGATTGGCGAAAGACCGCCCCGCAATGAGAGGCTACACTCCCATTCGATCTCGCGCCCGTTTTTCGGGTAAGGTGATATAAGCCATTAGGGAATTGGTGAAGACTCACTGAACCAAAAGACGGTAGAATTTCGCCCTCTGACTTTGTAGACATCCAATTCGATTCAGTTGGACAGAATTTCCTGAGTCCATTAAAAATCCAGGATCATGTCCCTTTTCAAACCGGTCAAATTCTCGGGCTAGTTGAGTGCCTGATTGAAGAGACCGTGACGATCCAGCCAGTCTTTCTTTTCATCTCCCATCTTCGCTTTTTTTGAATTCAACCTTGTTAAACGACCACACCATTTTTCGAGCCGAGCTCGTTCATTCAAGCGTTTTTGTTGCAGACGGGGCAATCATACGCGGCGATGTTGAAATAGCAGGTGATTCCAGCATTTGGTTCAACGCCGTTCTTCGCGGCGATTCCGACCAAATCAGGATTGGTAAGCGTACGAACGTTCAGGACTTGTGCCTACTGCATTGCGATACGGGCATTCCATGTCGTGTTGGCGATAACGTCACTTTAGGACATGGCGCCATCGTCCATGGAGCGACCGTGGAAGACGATACTCTTATTGGAATCCGGGCAACTCTATTGAATAACGTAACGATCGGTAAGGGATCCTTGATTGCTGCCGGGGCAGTTGTTCCGGAAAACACCACGATTCCACCGAACTCCGTCGTCATGGGTATACCAGGCAAAATAGTCCGCTCTACGACGGCTTCAGATCGACAGCGAATCCAAAAAGCAGCCCAACATTATGTGGAAGTCGCCAAAACGTACTTGGCATCTTCATGAGGCCGTGATGATGCCATGTACTTGGCACATTTGCGCAAAAAACCTTCTCAAACGAGAAACCGCAAAGACTCGGTTTTGTCAAATCGCCAATCAGAAGAAGCGATCATTGCTAGTGCGGCTCGTTCAATTGAAAGCCAAGTAAGCCTGAACCGGCAACGTTGCCAACAAAGATTATGATCGGGAATCTAATTCCATTTCTGCCCTCTCACCAGAGATTCCTGTTCAAGGAAATCGTCGCGTCTAGCTAACCTGTCGATACGATTGCCAAACATTGGGCGGAAATTACTTTAACACGAAATTAAAACATTCCTTTTTTACCTGCCCCAACGGACCAAAGTGCTTTTCAAAGAAGGTAACCCGTTCGGTTTCCTCCACTTCTGTTAGCGGCGGCAAGTTAGAAAGCTCTTTTAAATAGGCAACAAATTGCTTGGGCTTTCGTTTTATCAAATAGTAATTCAATGCCCAAGCCTCCGCATAGGCATCCAAAATCTCGTCAGGCTTGCGAAATCGATCGTCGCTACCGATGACAGCGTCAAAAAATCCTGTCGTATCCGCAGCCAACATTTTTTTCAATTGCACCAATCGCACCTGATTGACTTTGCCAATCCCATTCCACCCTCTGCGACTTCTAAGATCTGGCACTTCAAAAAACATCGCTAAACCCTCATTCAGCCAAAAAGGACAAGGCCCAAATCGAGTTTGCAAACCAGAATTGAACGAGATCTGGTGCACCGCTTCATGCACAATAGTTGCCACCATATTAGCTGCCTGTGGCTGTTGAAGCAGAGCATTGATCTTACTAGTGGACCCCCCAGTCCCACCCCTGATGGAAGAAGAATTGGTGAGATCATACATCACCACTTGATTAGTCTGCATATTGTAATAGGCCAACGCGTTCCCCTGGACACCACCCAACGTTGAAATGGAGTAAGCGTCGAATTCTTCTTTGGTTCTGAAAATGACCACGCATAATGGAACATCCGGTTTATTGATTTCTATACCGTTGTTTTTCCAAAAATTCCTAAAACCCACATTGAGGCGAAGGTAGACCCCTTTGACCCAGTTTGCGAACGCTGGCGTCGTGTTGTAGACAATTGAGTACCCGTTGGTTTGCATCACGCGGTATGGAGTCGATGACTTGGGCAGTCTGGAAATCAGTTGTTGCCCGATATCTTTGGTACTCAATCCTGCAAAGGGAGAATCATTCGTTAGGCGTGTTTTAATTTCTTTTGGCTGAATCATCCAAATCCTGCCATCGGTGCCTCGAAACATCAGACCACCGTCCTGCGCTTCGACGACGATCTCGCCCTCCAATTCCGTTGAAACCCCATCTCGAAGAATGACCACCTTGTCCATACCCACCAAGGACGCACAGAAAACAAAGATGGTCAGCAGGAAAGAAAACAATCTGGCTGGGGGCAAAGAATCAGGCAACATATTTGACTCCAGAAGCTTCCTGCCATGGACGAACCGTCGATGGTGATTAATAGGCAACCTTTACTATAGCGGAGACTTTCAATTTCGCCCGCTAACCAACTCTTAATTGGTGTTCTATACGGCGTAATGCGTTTTCTACGGGAAATTCCGAGTGTCGCAATCCAATTACATCCCCACGCTCTACCCATTTCTCAACTTTGGAATGAGCAGAAATCACAGTGCTATGACTTCGTCCGCCAAAGAAGTCTCCAATTTCTGAAAGTGCCGCGCGAGTATACTTTCGAGAAAGCCACATCGCTAACATTCTGGGCTGACTGATCGACTTCACTTTCGAAGCTGATCGCAAACATTTCCTGTCTAAACCAAACACACTGCAAACAACATTTTCAATTTCATTCATTGAAACCGATTTGCGTGATATCCCAACCAAATCCGATAAGTGACGCTTCGCGTCGCTGAGGCCAACAGACGCTGAATTCACTATTTGCAATGCCTTAATCCTATTAATCGCCCCGGACAACAGCCTCACATCTCCGCCCACTTCAGCAGCGATGTATTCCTGAACCTCTTTCCGCACGTTGACATTTCTACTTTTGGCCATTTGCCCAACAATGATTAGTTTACTGCTTGTCGAAGGTGCAGAAACCTGACAGCTCAAGCCACATGAAACACGGTTAATGAATTCCGGGCCCGCAAATTCCAATTCGGAGGGTGAACGATCGGCGGTCAGAACCACCTGTCCACTGCGTTTGACCACCGCTTCAATTGTATGCTGCAGCTCAACGAGAGTAGACTGCTTACCCTCAAGGAATTGAACATCATCAAGCAGAAAAAAATCCAACTCTCGATACCGTTTACGAAACATCGGCATGGAACGATTTTTCAACGAGCCAACAAAATCAGAAGTGAATTTTTCGGCGGTCATGCATTGCACTTTTGCATTTCGAATCCGCCGTTTTGATTCAAAGAAAATCCCTTCCAGCAAATGAGTCTTCCCACAACCGGAATTCCCATACAGGTAAAGAGGATTCAATTCACCTGGAGCTTTCAGCGTCTGCATACAGGCTTGCCAGCATAACTCATTTTCTGGATCAACCACAAACTCCGAAAACAGTTTGTTGTTCAAGTTGTATCTGGAGGATTTTCCCGTGCGACAGCCGGCGGCGTGAATTACTGGATTGAGTCGGCCTGACGGCTTTGAACCGCGGGTTTCGCCGATCGGTGAACATTGATTTGGCGATTTTTGGTTAGGAGAGTGTGTGTCAGCGAATGATTCATCCATCGAATGTTGAATTGGCGGCAATTCAGTTCCCGCCGATTCATGGCCGTTGCCTCCATCACCCGGTCCGGAAACTCCTACCTTTGCCATTCCAAGCCCCGCACTGGATTTACACGCATCCAATGATTCGGATTGGCTGACCTTCTTTTTGCTGGTTTTCATGCCCAGCGAAGAATTGATGGTCAGCGAAGAATCAGTGTCCACCCTAATATTCGAACCTTTTGATGCTGGGCTCTCACACCGGTACTCCAAGTCAGAAAGCCCAACTTGGTCAACCAAGCGCTGGAGCTCGTCTGCATAATGCGATTTGATACGATCCATCGAAAACTGATCCGAAGTAGTGACGACCATCGTTTTACCATTTACGGAAAACAGGCCGTCAGTTCCAAACCACAATTCGTATCGTTCACAGCCAATCTCTTGCTGTAACCGCTTCCGAATTTCGCGTACCAAATTCCGTGGTGATGTAGCCAATCCTATCACTTCCTGCTCTGTTTTACCATTTTTCCAATGGTAAAATTCCTGTTCAATCAGCCCGTCGATTGAATTGCGTTGACTGTCAACAACCGAAAGTCTAGCGACTCTTTGATCTGACGTTGTCATGTGGGTTGTGGAGGACGATTCTAAACCTGCTAGCAAGCTTGTCAAACCGTCTTGCATATTTTTTATCGGTGGTCGTTATTACCTATGAACCTGACGATTTGAGGTTGTCAATAAAAGTGGAAAAGATGTCTATATAATGAAATGAATAATCCAACGTTGGCATTTCATCCTTCACCTAAATCCGCCAACTCGATAAACTGATAGAAACGCATCAGGAAACCATAATATGGGTATTTTGAACAATTTTTCCGCTACCGCTATTTGTTTGGCCTGTCTCGGGCAGTTTTCATTTTCGCAGGATGCCAGTCAGGATGAAAATTCAAGATTTTTAAATAGACAAATGATCCAGAGGTTTGAATCTCTTCAGGAAAAAATCAAAGCTGAACGATATCAAGGGATTCAATCGCCTCGGTCAGCAAGGGAAAACCGGCAATCCAAAAATACCTTGGGTTTACGAGGCGAAAGCTTCTGGAAAACCCCGACAAATCCACCGCCAGCTTCTCCAACGGGACCGGTATCCAATTCGAATTCGGGCACAGCGACTCCTGCCTATCGAACCAAACAGGATCCATCTGTTAATTTGGGCATTGTGGCAACACAAAGTGGACGCCCGAACCCAGGGTTGATCATTGAGAAAGTCGCCGCCAACAGTCCGGCTGCGGCAGCTGGTTTGAAGACAGCTGATCGAATTGTGTCATTTGGTGGAGCTTCCATTGGAAAAATCGCTGATCTGCAGATGATCCTAACTGCTTTGGCCCCAGGCGATCGAGCCGTTATCGAGTTTTTTCGAGACAATCAAAACAAAAACGCTCTGGTAGAATTCCCCTTGAAGCCTTCCCTTAAAGGGCCTAAACAACCCACTAACAAAACAGGTCCACCCGCCGACAACGAGCTTCTACCGGCCCCATTAAATTCAACGCCACAAGTAAACCCGACGCCTCCAGATAATCTTGATAAGAACGCTTCGCGTGTTGCCGGAAAATCAAGCGGATCGGTTGTTAACAAGGCGGGGTTGGGCGTGGTTGCGGTCACTGTCGACCCGGTTATCGCTCAATTAAAGGGACTCAGTGTCCGCCAAGGCGCAATGCTGGACGACGTATTGGTAAATTCGGCTGCTGACACCGCGGGACTTAGAAAGGGCGATACTGTCATCGCAATGGATGGCCGACGTGTTAATTCAGCCTTAGAACTTGCCGAAATCATCCAAATGTATAAACCGGGTGAAAACGCCGAAATTTTGTTTTATCAGGGCAATCGCCTGAAAAAAACGACGATCGTGCTTGAGTCCAAACCCGCATCCGAGCTCATTGGTGGCCTACCTGAAAAATCGGGACGTTTCTCAGGCAACTCTAAAAACCCTGTCAACGACCCCTCTCCAAGTCATCGCCGCGTTCTCGAGGGTTGGTCCAATGATTTTCCTCGTCTAAAACGAGTTGAAGATCTAGTCCAGCGATTAACCCCACTCGATAATGAAAATCGACCGAACTCCGGGAATCAGGCCCAGTTTGAGAAAAGAAATCGGGAATCCGAATTATTGGGTTTGAGAAAGAGAATCCTCCGACAAGATCAAAAGATCCAACAGTTAACCGAAAAAATAGGTGCCTTGGAAAAACTTCTCAGCCAAGAAAAACAACGGTAATGCAATTTTCATTACTGACTAATGACTAAGTCAATTTGAAATTGTCCTTTGTATCTGGGGCTTGCCAAAATTGAAACTTTCCCATTAAAGCCAGAAAAACCACCAGTCAAATATTCTCCGACTTCCGGTTTCGCACGGAAACCAAATTGGTCGTTCAATAGACCAATCATTGCCGACGGATCGGTAACAAATCCTCCAAATTGGAGACTCTTGGCTTTTTCTCGGAAATCAAAACGATAGGTAATCGCTCCCACCACATCCTGATCTTGATGACCGGTCAGAATCGATGCACGAAAAATCTTGTAGCCACCCAATTCGGACTCGGTAACATTATCCCAATTCCCTTTAATCCACGCTGGTGTGACCTGAAAGCTAAAAATGTCGCTCAAGGTCCCCGAAGGGGTGTAGATCTTTTCAGGTTGTAGAGATGGTGCAATCGCATCCCCATTGATTTCGGATAATTCGTCTCCATTGTCCGTCGATCGCTCATTGTCACCGGAAAACATGAGAAATGGCCCACCGACAGCGGCAACCATTAGTGGAAAAAACAACGTTTGTCTGAACATTTGGCGACCTCCAGGAAAAGCGGGCTTGGAAAAAGCTCAATCGACCTCAATGTATTATCGGATTGGATCGGTATGCCAATGGAGAAAAAAAGGCGTAGGTTGGCTAATCAGATTTTTCCATATTACTCATCTTTCCGGCGTGATCACGTCAATCCGTAGTGTGATTGTTTCCTTCAAGAGGTAAACCAATCACCGCCGCAACATATTCCTCGTCTGTGAAGTAAAGGTCTCGTTCATTCGCACGATCAATCCCAAGATTTGCAAGCATTACTTCTGCTTTTTCCTGAGGAAATCGACGCTGGACCTGCTTCAAAAAATGGAGGAAATCCGTGTCCGCCAAAGCTGACTTAAAATCTGTCCAACGTCGAATCATGTGTCCCGGGTTATTATCGAGA
>Ga0214480_100975_pt1 | contig 13500 bp, 11 predicted proteins | sample M1_20Mar14CPVII9_3_FD_165042 | JGI IMG/M metagenome (GOLD analysis project Ga0214480, IMG submission 165042) | Marine eukaryotic communities from Monterey Bay, California, United States - M1_20Mar14CPVII9sort6BwellE17 | ecosystem: Environmental > Aquatic > Marine > Unclassified | place: USA... | reverse complement strand
TATTAACGATGAAACAGTTTTCATGTTGTAAAAGTCCTTATCCCCAAATCCCAACAGTTAACAGTTTTCATGTTGTAAAGTCCTTAAGGTTTCTCCAAATCCCAAATCTTGACCCATTAATTTAAGTCTTGATATCGACAAACGACACCACACAACGAATATTGTAAATACTCGAACACTACTACCAATAAACTATTGTCCACCCACCACTACTGCAGAGGAGAGAGATTGGCTGATACTGCACATAGTCTTTTTCAACAATATTAACGATGAAACAGTTTTCATGTTGTAAAAGTCCTTATCCCCAAATCCCAACAGTTAACAGTTTTCATGTTGTAAAGTCCTTAAGGTTTCTCCAAATCCCAAATCTTGACCCATTAATTTAAGTGACGATTTGGAGAAAAGGTATACTAACCATATCATACACAATAAGAGGTTTGGTATAGAAAGTATAGACAATATATCAGTTTATTTGACGTTCTATCGATTGGTGGTTTGGTAGATAAAGTCTATATTTTTTTAATTTGTGAGGAATATAGACAATCTCTTCTTATCTCCTTGACAATAGTAAAACAGTACCGTCCGCCGGTATATTATATATTTAGTAGTGTCATATCATATTGGTTAGTATCGTGTGTAGTAGCGGAGACAACTAAAATTGATCAAAAGATATGAGCAGCAACATGAGCAACACATCAACATCAGAAGAAAATAGTTCGTCTAATGTATGTGCGAACTGTGGTAAGGAAGGCAGTGATGTTATAAACACATGCCATAAATGCAAGTCGGTTATGTATTGCAATGCAGCATGTAAGAAGAAGCATCGGAAGAAGCATAAGAAAGAGTGCGAGAGACGAGTAGCTGAATTACATGACGAAAAGTTATTTAAACAACCTCCTCCTATGGACGATTGCCCAATCTGCATGGTAAGATTGCCAAATCTAGGTAGGGGAATAATGTATATGGCATGCTGTGGAAAAGTTATATGCACAGGATGTGTCTATGGTTTTCAATCAAGGGCTACTAAAAAAGAGCATGATATTTGTCCGTTTTGCAGAACTCCACCCCCTTATTCTAATGAGGAGTTGACAGAACGGTATGAGAAACGTATGGAACTGAATGATGCTAATGCAATCTATTATGGGATGTTATTATTCTGGAGGAGAATTTGGATTACCTCTAAACGTTGCCAAGGCATTAGAACTATGGCATCGTGCAGGGGAGCTTGGTGATGAAGTATCATATTACCTTATTGGTACTGCTTATAAAGATGGAAGAGGTGTGGAAAGAGATGAGCAGAAGGCTAAACACTATTGGGAATTAGCGGCCATGGGAGGGGATGCTAAAGCTAGAAACAATCTAGGATGCAAGGAGTGGCAGGCAGGTAAGTTGGAAAGGGCATTAAGGCATTGGATGATTGCAGTGAACGATGGGAATCTAAACTCTCTTGGAAACATTAAGAAATTTTACCTCGATAGTCACGCAACAAAAGATGATTATACTAAAGCAATGCGGTCATATCAAGCATATCTCGTTGAGATTACGACCGACCAGAGGGATGAAGCCGTCGCATTTAGTGACGAATACAAATACTACGAATCTGGCTTGTAGACGCGCTCTTGCAATTTCATGGATAGCTCAGTTTTAGTAGTAGAATTGTACTGGAATGGCATGCAACGAAATATGATTATGCTGATTCCCCAAAATCTTATCTAGGTAATCTGGAGATGAAGAGTGATCAGAGGGATGCTGATATTATTAGTAAAACTGATTCTTCTATCTAGATGAATAGCTCTAAAACTAAAGGAACCACTGCGTGCAAGGACTGAGTTGAGGAGTTACGAATCACCTTGTATTCATGTTCAACCCATCAAGGGTAGAAAGTGGTGTATCTACAATTAGAGAAGGATACCGTCACGAGGCCAGTATGTATATCAAGGACTCATCGTCTCTACTAATCTCTACTATCCTTCTCTTCTCATAGGTACCATTTCTTATCTTTTGAACTAACAGTGCGTAAGATCTTGAGCTACTTCCCCGGTTGCTAAGACAGTATAATATCTCTAGAGAGGATAGGAGTCGAATGATATATATCATTTAGGGACGGAAGTGGAAGGAGACGAAAGGGTAAAGATTCTCCTTGTTACTAGGGCAAGGGCGGCATATGCTCGTGTACATATAAGTTAAGGTGTAACTTTATCCCATCAATGGATAAACTTCCCGACCTCCCTGCATCATCAACCTGAACATCCATTCTATATAGTCTCATAATATTTGAATTCATCTTTGAATGCGGCAGCTTCATCCCTCTGATCACTCTTAATATCATCTACATATGCTTGGTATGCCTGCTGTGCTTTTGTATAATCCTCTTTTGTTGCATATCCCCACGAGTATAGGTCTCGAACTTTCTCCAAACTATCTGCATATCCACCTACAATCGCATTCATAAAATGTTTTAATGCTCTATCCATATTACCTGCCTTACCTTCAATTACTCCTAAATTGAAGATCGCATCTACATTTCCTTCCATAGCTGCTAGTTCCCAGTAATGGATAGCCTTCTTTTCATCTCTATCTACTCCTCTACCAAACTCATATGCATTGCCAATAGAATAATATGATTGAGAATCACCTAGCTCTGCTGCCCGATGATATAGTTCTAACGCCTTAGCATAGTTTTGAGGAAATCCATACGTCTCTAAACGATAAAAACTTCCCAGATTACGGCTAGCTAAGGCATCATTCAGTTCTGCGCGGTTCTTATATCTTTTGACAAGTTCATCATCTGATATAGCAGAGGGTTTTCGGCAAAAGGGACAAAGTTCTGAACCAGTCTTAGCCACCGCATGGACGCATCCACTACATATCTTTCCACAACATGCCGTGTATACCTGCGCTAAAGTTATACAGGGCATTCTTAGAAAACAGATAGGACAATCTTCTAATGGTGGCGGTAGTTTGAATAGTTTCTCATCATGTAATTCCTTTGCTCGCCGCTTACATGCCTTCTTATGCTGAGATCGGTGTGCAATTTGACACTCTCTACTGCAATATTTAACCAATTTACATGCCGCGCATGATTTTAGATTGATACTACTATCTTCTCCCTTGCCACAATTGGCGCATAAAGACATTGTTTCTGTTTCTGATGTAGTGCTCATAACTTCTATACCTCTTCACTGCACTAACTCCTAACAAAAGGTACTATTCAATAGAATACAATGCGGGCTGCTTCAATATATAAATTTATCACTACCAATTGAGGGATGTATATCACTTATCACCAACAAAATATTAGGTGCACCGACAAATTTTTTGCAATGCAAATTTATATCTCTCTACTTCCTCTCAATTAATGCCGCTACGATTGACACAGCCACCACACGATGAACACCCAAGGCAACCGTACTATCACTGCTACCAATAGCCCACTGCCAGCAGTTTGTTGTAGGTGTGAGAGGATGAGCCAAACACTTCACATAATAACGCAAATAGCAAGAAATTATGAGAGTAGAAAATTAGGATACCGCTACCTCATTGCTAATTATTTATATTCTATTGCTGAACATGATGAATTTACTAAGCCTCTCAATATCACCTCTTTGCAATACATAATACCACCAATATCATGGAGAACGATAGAACAATAGGCCGGGGTAATACCTCTGGCTCATCTCCCGTAAGATCTACCCCAACAGCGGCAGTATCAAGCAATACAAATGATGATACACCACAAAATAATCCGTTACCTCCTCCCTCAACAACTCCACCACAAACAACCACTACTACCACAAACCCTAACAATAACACAGTATGGCCAACAGTCTATAATCAATATGAACTATCTAATCGTATAGGACAAGGTGCCTTTGCAAGTGTATGGCGTGCTCGTATAAAAAATCCCTCTCTTGATAAAGATGATGATGGTGCATGTGATGAACAGAAGCAGCAGCAAGTAGAGTGTGCTATTAAGATTATGGATTTAGAACATGTTAATATTAATATTAGTGGTGAGTTCTTTGTCGAACATAGGGGTGTATTGTGGTATTGTTGGGCTGTGATGATAGTGTATGAGATTTTCTTGTAATTGAGAATTTTTATTGAGGTTTGTTTGTAGACTGTATAGTTGGATATACAGAAAACGGTGTATCCTTATAATCTGCAAGGATTTGGGTATAGCTGCGTTTATTCGTCGGGCGTGTGTGTTTGGAATCTGATATACAGCAGCCACACTCACAAATCTCTCTTTTTCCCCAACACAAAAACTTTCTTTTAGATATCAGATTAGAAGTTCAAACAATGAGACTATCCTCACATCCAAATGTGTTAATCTGTCACACATCCTTCGTACGTGATACCGATCTATGGCTAGTAACACAATTAATGAGTAGAGGTAGTTCATTACATTGTTTACAAAGTGCACGTGCCAAACTATTAACAGATGCGGCTGCAATTGAGGCAGCTAAAGAAAGAGTCGAAGGTGAAATACCATCCAATACTACCTTCACTTACACCACAGATGATGCAGTACTCGAGGGTGGATTATCATCTCATGCTGCAATAATTGATCCAGAAATATTAGTCTTCGAGGCATACATTACTTACATCCTATATGAAACATTATTAGGATTAAAGTATATACATGATAATGGACAGATCCATAGAGATATTAAGGCTGGTAACTTATTATTAGATGATATGGCCAATGTACGTATTGCTGACTTTGGTGTGAGTTCTTGGTTGATTGACAGTGGTAATAGACGTGAACATACAACTACATTTGTTGGTACGCCTTGTTGGATGGCTCCCGAGGTTATGGAACAAGTTGATGGATATGATTACAAGGCTGATATATGGAGTTTAGGTATTACCGCCTTGGAATTGTGTAAGGGATATGCACCATATGCAAAGTTTGCACCCATGAAGGTATTGTTGTTGACAATACAGGAAGATCCTCCCAGTTTAGAAACATATAACGATGGTGACGATGTGAACATGTGGTCCAAGTCATTCCGATCAATGATTAAACTTTGTTTACAGAAGGATCCTAGTAAACGCCCCAATTGTCAAGAGTTGATGGCACATCGACACTTTAAACCATTGGCTACTGCCGATGGACGTGAAGAGTATAGAAATCTTACCAAGGTAGAGCTTTGTGACGTTGTTGAGGATGTAGGCAAGTTGAACAGTGATGGTTCATCCGGTCAACTTCCCGGAGCCACTCCAATTCAAATTGTATCATCAACCAAGAAGGATAGACCAGCAGGGACAAGTTGGATATTGCCCGGTGGCTCGACAGTTGAGGCATCATCTATCAAAACATCAAGTGGATTAGATTTTGGACAAGATTTTTACGATACATTCGAGGAACAAACTGGAGGTGAGAACTTTACAAGAAAGAATCTGAAGGAGAATGAAGCTACTACCAAGGCTGACAATCAAACAAAAGAAAAGGAGGAAGATGATGATGATAAAGAGGACATGAATGATTTCTTTGATGAGTTTGAGAAGACAACTGGAGGTGAGAACTTTCAACGAAAACAAGGCTGACAACGTCATCGATGTATTTATATGCTTTGGGGTAGGTGTGTTTGTTAGTATGTCTGATAGGTAGGTACAAAGATAGTCTAGACAAACAGTTTGATCTTCTATTGAACTGATTACTACTTAAGGAACACATTAGCATAGAGTCCCTCTCATCTTCGACATAAAAGATGTCACACACTACTAATCAATCATTATCACAACCTCTGTGGACCATCATCAACATGAAACTCATCAATTAGACCCTCAATATTTCTTGAGATACTTTCCTTCTTCAAATCCAAAACTTGAACACACGATGTAGCCCAAGAATCAAACACATTGTGAGCTGATCCTACCAGACCAGATTTGTTGTTTGACGACCCCTCATCAACAGCTATCTTGAACTTCTCTAATATCTCCTTTAAACCATTAGCATTATCTTTCAGCTCCCTCTCCTCAACTAGATTGGGCATTGCTCTTTGAATAAATGGTACACTACTTGGCGGTGGATTGGTAGGGACAGTTCCCAAGTCAAAAGACTCGGGATATTCTCGAAGTAGAAGTGTGACAACTTCCAAAACTGATCTGTGGTGACAATGTCTTAGAAGGTAGTGGATTGGAAGTTCTTCTCGACTGCCGGTAACTCGAATTGATGCAGGACAATTCTTTATTATATACTTGCAGATATCAAGTGATTCCGTACTTCCCCTGTGACGAATCGGATTCTTCCCTTCACAGTCTGTTTTCAACATGCCATCTGGGCATTGTTCGGCTAACCACTCGAAGAGACGAAAGTCGCATTCTCTGCGGCCCTTTAGGATCATATGTAAAGGATAGCCACCTCCAGTGGGAATAACCATCTCATTTCCAAATGAGAACTCATAGTTCGCATTTACTAGTGTGATTTGATTGGCTTGTTGATGAGCCTGAGGGTACGCCCAAAAGAATCGTTTGATCGTATCAGCAGTGCACTTTATCCCCCCAATGCTACCTTCTCTTGCCCTATAACCGTACATTCTAATCAAAGTATACACTGGTGGCTTTTCAATACATTGCTCGTGATCAAAGACCCAAGAATAGTTCTCGGCAATCCAAGGCATTATTATACAATGCACAGGATGCCCAGCAATGGCATAGACAGGGCAGTCCTCTCCAACCCATAATAAAGCATAAGGAAACACCTCGATTAGAAACTTAATCAAGGGGTGAAACGCATCCCCATGGCCATGAAGCTCAGTACAAACTTCCATAAGGAGTGAGCTTCTATCTTCTGCCACAAATATCTTGGCCAGGAGAGGGTTCGCAGTAACCTCGAGAATGACATGTTCAATGAAATTCGTCACAACCTCAATCTCTGGATGGCTAAAATTGTGTACCCTAGCAACTAAATCATCAAATTGAGCCTGAAGGTCATCGTCAACATCTTCATATGGCAAATAATCTCCCATCATTTAAGTAGACTATATAGAAGTCCAACTCTCTTCCTTAGACTTAACCACCTATGCTTCTTTTTGATATGCCAGATCAGTTGACACTCAAACCTCAAACATGCCTAACGTGATCAACGGTACAAAAGACTGACATGATTGATAATCAATCATGTCTGATGAATATCCAACTTCATAGAATGAAGGGCATGATTCATGTTGAGCAATCCCACATGTTTGTTGTGCACATGATGTGATCACTTTTCTATTGAGAAGAATGTGGCCGGATACCAACGGCATAGATCAAGTCAACTACTGCCGGTTTCTTATCCACTTTCTCTTGCTGTTCAGTAGATGACACGGTCACTACTTTATCAACCATCTCCCACTCCTCATCCTTCTTCTTTCCAACAACACTCTCTTCTTCTTCTTCGTCATAAACAGGCAACTCCTTAGTCGGAATCATCTTCTTACTATCAGATTCACCACCAGTACCACCTAAAAACTTGGCCCGATTTGTCCATACTTCAGGTCGACTCCATATAATTATACCCATTGTAAATGTAGGTAATATTACGACTATTGGAAGGAATGGGTTGGCTTGTACCCATGTGAATATTTTAGATGGGAGGGATGCTGTAATTTTTGGCTGTTGCATATGACGTGCCTTCTCTATACTCCCACTCGAACCTTTTGATTGCAATGATTGTTTTGATGCATCTATGATGGGTTTAGTTATCTTCTTGCTGTTAGTTGTGAGTGTCAACTTTTTTCTCTTTGCAAAGCTCATTTTGCCTTTGCTCTTCTTTTTTGATGTAGTTTTCCATCGTCTTGTAAATTGATTATATAATATTGTACTATTGCTGTTGCTGATATAGTTATTGAGTAGCAGAGATCTTCTGCATAGGATAGCGGATAACATTTAAAGTGATAATGATTGATAATCTGATGACTGATGATGATATTGAATCGGATACCCTAATTTGCTCGGATGTCCAAAAAGTAAACCTAAATCTAGCGGTATAAAAGGCAATTAGTGTTTTTGCAAAAACACTTAGTTGAGTAGTGTATTTGTTGTTGAATAATATATCAGTATCAATTATCACAAGTATGTGCGGTAGGAAACACTTAGGATCAAATACGGTCAAACCGATTTATTCCACGCGTAGTATCGCTTACAATTTCATTGCAGTATAAACCACCTTTGTTCTTTTGACCGGTTTATATTTTCACACTAACTCCAACCATAACTTCCTCTCCAACTATTACAAACTACTATCATAACAATACCACAAAGATGCAATCTCTCCGTCGTATAGTAACACCAACAGCAACATCGACACTCCGTCGTCACTTCTCAACACCCGCCGCTGCATCCTCTGGCTAATGAAATTAAACTTCAACTTACCACAAGAAACATTATACTCCTCAACACCAGTACAATCAGTTATCGTTCCAGGTGCCATGGGTGAATATGAAGTAACTGCTGATCATGTACCAATCGTTGCTGAGTTAAAAGCTGGTATGTTAAGTATTAAGCATGAAGATGGTGATGATGAAAAGTACTTTGTGCCGGGAGGGTTTAGTTTAACTCATGAGGGTTCTACTACGGTAAGTTATTATTTGGCAGCTATTATTTGTGTGGTTTGTGTGGCTCGTGGTATCGTGTTGATGTATTGGGATGGGTTAAATGAGGTTAAATTGTTTAGTTATGATTGTGTGCGGTTTTGTTAATATTAATGCCGCTAACTCATTATTCAACCACACAAAATTAACGCACAACCACAAAACGAATGGCAATAACAATAAACCAACCACACCACCTCAAAACAAACAACAACCACATATTAATTACATCATTAAATAGGATATCGTATGTCCCGAGGCAGTTAAATTAGATGATCTAGATCTTTCCGCCGTAACGGCAAATTACGAAGCAGCTAAATCAAAAGCAGCCTCACTTGAGGCCGGTAGTCCCGAGGCTGCCGAGGCATTAATAGAAGTTGAAGTTAATAGGGCCATGGGTGCGGCGTTGGGTCAGACTCTTGCCTAAGATATTGGTTGATTGATTGGTAACTAATGATTTATGAATTATTTGGGGAATAGAATTATTTGATTTGAGGGTGCAGGGATTATATCAGTTCAATTTTGAATTGAAGGAATGGGTATCAAGGGCATTATGTAATAGTTAAGGGGGGTGTATTGTTAAGGATGGTTTGTTTTAGACGAGTCTATTGTCTGATTGGGGATTGAGTTCATGATTTTGAGGGATGAGGATAGGATGGAGATCAATCTTTAACACAAAAAACTATAAAGGAACTCGTTTTACTTTCGTCCCGTAACACAGAGTATAATATCTGAAAGATAATATGCACGATATGCAATCCTCCTACTCTTAGCAAAGTGAACTAGAAGACTAGAAGCGAACAGTATAAGGCTGGAGTATGCCCTCGTGGGCAAAACTGTATATTTGTGGACGATACGATACGATACGGTATTTTACGCCATTATATTGCTTGCAACTTGCAACAAATATCGTAGCAAATCTGAGATGAACTTTACACATTAGATAGCGCCCAATCACAAGGCCGACGAGCTCTAGAATAAAGTACAATATACATAGAGTGGTGGTGATATTGCTGATTAGCGGTGTACTATACCGCACGGGGTAGAAGAGAACAACTACATACACAAACACATCACGTGTACCTTATTTTTATTTTAGAAGTATGGGTAAAAAAGCAAAGAAGAAAGGAGGCACTAAGAAGATGACCTCATCGTCTATATCTTCTTCGGCAGCAGGTGAGTTTCATTCTGAATAGAGGGTTAATCTTCATACATCATCAGCGGCACATAATAAATGATACGCCGGAGTTTGTTTTGCAATTTTTTTATTAATTTACTCATTTTAATACAATACTTAACACACACATTACACATGTTAATCCCCTCAGCCGATGATGAGTTATGTGAACAGTTTTCTAATCTGACTCCAAATGAAGATAATGATGAAGCAACTGTATCATTGTCTCCTTCCGAAAGATATGCTAAAGGTTTGGAGCTCATAGCTGGTCGTGACGAGATGGAAAGAATGTTGACAGACGAAGCTAATGCCAAAGAGCTCAGTGAGAAAGAGGACCTAGGCCATCTTTCCTATTTAATAATGGCTATGCATACAGTTAGCATAGCCGAGTGTGGGATCTATGAAGAAGAAAAGCACATGAGTTTGATATATGCCGAAGCAATCTTTGTGCCGAAGAACATTCTGATACAATGTTTGCCGACGGGGGAAGAAGCTCTTTGACAAGCTATCAATGGCTCGTATGAAAGCAGTGATGGAAGATCCCAAAAGAAAAGCTGAATTGGAAAGGCTTAAAGAAGTGGGAGACACCGAGGGTAGGCTACGCCTGATGAAGGAGATTGGCCACGCAATCGAGGACGAAGAGAATTTGATTAGGGCTAGGGCGGGGATGCCTCCTAAACCTCGGGAAGATATATTCATTGGCACATTGATTGATGATGAACTCTTCTCAACGTCTCCACCTGGACAAGAATGTGATATCTGTTTCTTGATTCTACCCACTGATGATCGTTGTACGTACCAGCCGTGCTGCGGCAAGGTGAGGATATTCTACATATTCATTATATATTGTGTTTTACGCCCGCACTAACCAGACTCTTCTCAAATAAGACTTTATGTGATGGGTGCATGTTCTTCCATAGGGAAGCATGTAAGGAATATTCTTGCCCCTTCTGTCGTAAACCCGTTGTGCTGACTGATGAAGGGAGAATCGAGCTTACTAAGAAACGTATGGAGGTTAATGATAGCAACGCATATCATATGATGGGGGTACATCAATTGATGGGATCGATGGGCCTGAAGAAAGATGAGAGGAAGGCATTGGAATATATTGAAAAGGCTGCAGAGCTTGGATTGAACACGGCACATCATACTCTTGGATCTATGTATTCGGAAGGCATGGGAGTTGAAAAGGATGCGGCAAAAGCCTTACACTACTATCGACTTGCGGCAATTGGGGGCAATATCCATTCGAGACATGCTTTGGGAGTTAGAGCTTACTTTGGTGAACCCCAACAAGTTGAGCTTGCTATGAAGCATTGGTTATTGGCCGCTGAGGCAGGACACGACGAGTCATTGAAAAACATCAAATTTGGATACCAGAATGGTTGCGTCACAAAGGATGTGTTCGCTAAGACTCTGCGTGCTCATCAATCGGCCACAGATGAGATTAAAAGTGATCAGAGGGACAAAGCTATGGAGTATTATTTGAAGAATGTGTCTGAACGGGCATCTCAAAGGGGTGCAGAGTGGGATATCTCAAAAGGAGGAGTGTTACACCACCGCGACAATCTGGTAGAATAAGATTTGTAGTGGCGGAAGACTAGCGCACGTCTTCGGAAGGTTGCTTTGCACGGTAGGCAGTGGGTGTTGTAGGTACCGATGTGAGGACTGCAGCCCAAAACCACCAACATAAACTTAGAAGCCAAAAAGTGCACATCATATGAACTTCTACAAAGCTTCTATCTATGCATTCAATGCAAGAAACTACTAATGCTCTTCTATTTCCTCTTAAATCTTACACTTGCCCCCACTATTGCAATAGAGAAGGGAAAGCGCCTCCTAAGAGGCAGCTATATATCTCAGCAGCCTCCTGAAAGAGGCAGCTATTATCCAGCAGCAGTCAAACATATATCGTTTTATCGCCAATATTCAATTTCAATGAAGTGTATTTTTTTTGTTTACATACCATAGGTATAGGTACGATAGTTGGCAGCAATTGCACATGAAATAAGTTATAATAAAGATCTTAAATCTGGACATTCATTGCCATTATCTTGTTATACCACCGCCGCCGGAGTCGGTACACGAAGATAAGAAAAGTTTAGAGAAGATATAAAAATATCTTTGAGACGTGCAGGAACTTGATCATACAACTGAGCTGATCCATCTCATAATATTAGTATCATGACAGACACTAAAACATTAGTATTAAATCATTTACGGAATGAAAAGATTAAGTTATGGTTACCACCATATCGAAAGTTACCAACCGAAAATGGCGGAGGTCCAAATAATTGCGAACTATCTAACCTAGCTGAAACGATACAAACTACATTATCAAAGAACCAAGCAGATAAGAATGCTCTACCAACAGCAAATGATATCTTAGCAAGTATAATTGAATTACAAAATCATGCCATACAAAAGAATAGTATCACCATCAAGATCATAGCATCGAAACAACATTTTGAATCAATATCATCATCATCTATATTATCAAAAACATTATCAGAAACGAATGCATGGGGTGAAATATCAATAATTGAAAGTAATAATCACGTTGGTAATCATTTACAGGGGAATGGCAATTCACTTATATTACGTGTAGTTAATTTATCATTTACATTATGTGTTAGTCAGTTATCAGATGATTTGTGTAGGTTGTTGAATGCAAAGTTGTGTAGGGTGATTTATAAGGGTAGGAACTTATCTTCTGGTACTGAAGAGGGTACTACACTTCGTAAGATTATATCTAGTGGCAAGCCGTCAACATCAACATCGAATAGTTCGAGTACCAAGAAGAGTGATTTACTGTGTGTAGTTTCTGGTCACGGATATGTTGCCCCTGTACAAAGTGCAGTTGCTGCCGCGGCACTCCCAAACAATGAATCAACTTCGGAACAACAAACTGATGCAGGCATTATCAAATCCATTAGAGAAGCTGCAATTACAGTTCAGAACTCTAGGATCGGTTCTAGGTTTGAGGTTACTGATCAATCGGGTAATCTAGTGCCAATGCATCAGAGTGATACTGTATCATTTCTAACGGCATTAGGATTGCATCGGATTGGCCGATCCAAGCTTGAGAAGCATTTAGATTCGTCTACTGGTACTGACGGCGATGCTGCCGCCGAGAAAGATAATGTTGCATCAGCACTAGTCTTTCTTCTTGAGGCAGATTCGGAATGGAACAAGTCACAGACTCTTGAGAGTTGGAAGGACAAGGTTGATAACTATGGTCTTCTTCAGCTTGACATATCTTGGTGTTATCTCCTGCTTGAAAGTTTGGAGGATTTGGGAGATGCAGTTAGTCGATTAGACATTGCCGAGAAGGTATTGAAAAAGCAAGTACATGCCAACTTTATTACATTGGCACTGACACAAGCTGAGATGAACAATCCGATCCCTCCGCTCTGTGCAGTATTTGTTCGGTTGTTTCTATTGCAAGGCGTAGCGAAGAAGATGATGAACTGCAATGCCTCCGCAAAGGAGCGATTAGGATGGGCTAACATCTTGTGCACTAAGTTGCAGAGTTCATGTACACCCGAGAGTATCGAATCTTTATGTTCTGCGTACTGGGTTAGCAAGCCAACGGCTATATCCGCCTTGAGGAGGGCTAATGGAGATGCCGATGCCGCTGGTGGATTGATAGCTCAAGATCAAGTTGAAGAGAAACAGGCCTCGAAGAAACGAAGAAGACAGCGAAGTCTTGGGAAATGCAAAAACAATACAGACTATGTC
>Ga0214480_100973_pt1 | contig 13510 bp, 10 predicted proteins | sample M1_20Mar14CPVII9_3_FD_165042 | JGI IMG/M metagenome (GOLD analysis project Ga0214480, IMG submission 165042) | Marine eukaryotic communities from Monterey Bay, California, United States - M1_20Mar14CPVII9sort6BwellE17 | ecosystem: Environmental > Aquatic > Marine > Unclassified | place: USA... | reverse complement strand
CGTCTCATAGATGAAGGGGCGGCGGAGAAAGTGAGTGATTTGTGGCTATTTATTAACTATGCCATTATTATGATTTGTTTTTAAGCATCCCTACTTTGCCTTACAACCCACAGACAACAATGGACATTACTACGCCTTCCTATTAATTACACTACAATAAATTTATTACGTCGATAGATTACGAATTATGAAGACTAATAGCTTCTGCCTAAATCGAAGTAAAAGACATCAGCTACCTATAGATGATACTAACGACTCCACATTACCAGACGACGACTTTTCGATAAATTTGATTGCCTCACTTTCATCGGAGATTGCAGCAGACAACATGCTGAACAAGATGATTGCAATATGCATAATTGCAATACTGCTATTGTATATCGATATGAACCTTACATCAAATAGCACTGTACCCTCATTCGACAGCAATGGCCAATATGACGGCGGGACATACTTGCGTAGTATCATCAACTCAGACAAACCGTTTGAAGATATGAATCTTCCAACATGTGCACAAGATGTGATTATAACTCTCCACAAAACAAAAGAAGAAAAAGATAACAAGAAGAAAGAACATACTTGTCGTGGTATACTCATTAGAGATGATATTATCATCACAAGTAGTGGCTGTGCAGAAAACAACTTTACATTTGATTTCCCGGGCAGTGGAGGAGACAAAGTCGAGGCAATACCACATCCATCTCTCAACTCGAAAAAAGTAATGAAGAAGTCACATCTTGGCTTCTTGGAAGCGAATCCACCCTATCACTATCAATTCTATGACAAACCAGTTAGACGGAATAGAGTCTTTCTAAGTCGACAATCTGATACAATATCCCATACTGATAAAGTAGTAGTTATAGAATGTGATACGGAAGGCCGACCGATCCTACACAACTTTCCAGTAAAGAAGGGGAAGAAGCATGAAATGATACCAATAAATCAACTGGATGGAGTAGTACCAGATGATATTTTATGGGAAGATATAGATAGTATGAATACTACAAAATCATCACACAACAATGCAACTTGGTGGAATAGAAAGATAACATTGGAAGAGGGAGATTTTACTTTCGACAGATTTGAAGAGTACCGAGGGCCTCCAGGAAGTCTATCGGTCAACGTAGGTCAACTACTAGAGGCAGTCGACCCGCGGGAACATAGGCGTGCCTATTGCTACAAAAAGAAAGACGGTTCTCCTTCAGATTGCTATGATGAGTGGAGAAAGGAGAAACCTTTTAGTGGACAACACTTCTTTGAATGGCTAGACTTTGGATCAACATGCTTAGAGAAGAAGATGAAGGACTGGAATGAACATGAGGTAGGATACAAGTGCAAGTCATATCCTTTCTATGACAACAAGAAGAGACTGGAACACGAGATATACTTTACACAGTCCAAAGATAAGAAGAAACTTATTGCAAGATACAAGCACGACGACGAGTTTGTAACTGAGAGTGGAGATTATCACTCGAAAGGGCAGCCGCACACTTACATGTGGGGCCTTAACAAAGTCTTTTATATTGCCAAAGCAAAGAAATGCAAAACAAGTATGAATGATAGCCGTTGTATCGATGGTAAGAAAGCCGCCAAGCATATGAAGATACTCTCAGGTCATCCTGCCCTGGGAGCGGGCGAGATATATGTTGGAAAGAATGGAACAATAGAGGGTATCAATTATTCCAGTGGACACTACAAACCAGATATTAAATCTGTAACAATGATGTATCAATGGATGAAGGATGAGCATCTAAACACATCAGCTCTGAATTGGATTGGTTGGAAAGGGTGGTCAGAGAAGCAATGTGATAACGACAAGACGAAGTGGCAGAGTATCAAGATCCCAAACTTTGATACAACTACACTGGAACAATCTTGCCGCGAGGTTACCAACAGTCCAACATGGATTATTCAATGAGAGTAGGTTAAACTTGCACTTGCAACCCACAATAAAGACGAAATGCAATTCTTCAACTCGATCTGGTGGGAACTATAATTATATAGTACATTCATCTATTATCTATCACCGCCATGTTATCCTACTACTCATTAGCAGTCCATATTATAAGCTGAATGTATTCATTGTAAGGACGCTGTCATATATCGAATTCGACTAGTATATAGTATCTCTTCAGGTCCATAATTTAGAATGGAGTTCTCAATTGTGAAAAATAATTCACAGCCAATATTTATTATTTATTCCTCTTCCTCCTCCTATTCTACTACCTACCCCGCCATGTCCTTCTACTCAAGCCCATTGGCAGTAATAGCCCTATTATATATGACGCTGAGCTGTGCTTTTTGTATATCGATATGTCTTGCCGCATCCACTTCATACACATCATGTGCATTTATATGCCACAACCACAACAGACATCATCAAACATTACCATCAACTTTATATCCAAACAATAAGAGGACATACAGCTCGTTGCCACATAAATGTGCAACCCCAGATGATAATACCAATGAGGAAGAAGAAATACAATATTACAAAGGTGTAAGAGCAAGAGTACGCGCTTCAATATCATCAGCATCTCAAAGAGCACAAAAACTATTATCCAAATCATCTAAAACTATATTAGAAGATGTGTCAATGATAGAAGATATGGTTACCGCACCTATATCTGCGGATGCTCCTAAAGCGAGCATACTTACTGATGCAGCTGTCAATTCAGCCGAATTGGCAGCAGAGGAAGTTAGATCTGCAGCATTGAGTGTCTTACAAAGAAGTAGCAGTTCTCAACAACAAACATTAGAGACTCAAGCTCGTATTGAGGCTGATGCCACTGTTGCAATGGATACAATATCATTAGCTAAAACTTCAGTGGCAGATGCGTTTGACGCAGCTGAAAGTGCATTATCCAATGTAGAGAAAGAATTAGCTTCGGTACGTAAAGAATTGGAAGATGCAAAGAAGGATGCTACATTAGGTTTGGCCGTGGCCGAAAAGGCAGCTGCTTCGGCTGCTGCAAAGGCACGTATGATTACTGAAATGGCATTGTTGGAAAGTTTAAAAGAGGAGAGTTTGAGTGGCGACGATGATGAGGAAGAAGTGGATAGCGATAATGGGGACAAGAATAGTAGTGAGATGATAATAGGACCGGATGAGACGTTGGTTGTTACAATTCCAAAGTCAAGTATAGATACAGAATCATTAGACAATGATGCAGAAATATTATCAGATCAAATAGACACAATAAAAGAAGAATCAATATCAATAGAAGAAGAAGAAGAAGACAGTATTGGAAAATGGCAAGAATCAGACTTTGATGACATCACAAATCTCTCATATGAAGATGTTGATTACACATTAAGTGACATGGCGCCACCCTTTATCAATGAGGATGAATGTCTAGTACCCGGCGAACCCGTAGTACGTGTTGAAAAGGCTCCACAGAATTCACGAAGGATATTTGCCGGTATAGACATACCTGTAGCTGTTGACGATGTCTGGTCTTTGTTAACAGATTATCCCAATCTACAAAAGGTAGTACCCAACTTGGTTGTGAATGAGGTACTTGAATTGTATGATGGTAATAGCGAGGGGAAGATAACTGTTGATGATACATTTTCTGATGCAGAACAATGTCAAACAATCGCCAACAACATGAGGGGAGCAGTCTTGAAGCAAGTCGGAGGTGCCAAGGTTGTTGGTATTAACTTTAGTGCTAGAACAACACTCGAAGTACGAGAATGGCCCACAGGTATGCCAGACTTTGCACATTTCGAAGACGAGATATTCGAGGGCAAGTCAAGGTCGACGAGAGTACGCGAGAGTAAGGGACGAGCGTTGACAAGATACGTCTTCCCCAGACCATTTGCTTTATCTTCACTGCCACATAAAGATATATCAATGCAAAGCATTGAAAATGACGATGGGGAATTCAGAATGTATCAGGGCGTATGGAGGTAAGTTGAAAGGATAGTGTATACTAGAGTTACTTACTTTTATACTTCACTAACTCATATCCTCTTTCTCTCGAACTAGGATGCAACCGCTAGTAGGATGTGCTCCCCCGGGTGAAAGTGCAATGAGACTCACATATGCCGTGGAAGTTAGTCCTCGACCGTATCTACCTGTAGCATTAGTTGAGGGGAGGATTGCACAGGATCTGTGTGCTAACTTGAAAGCTATTAGGAAGATCTTTAGCGATGGAGAATGAGTAGAGGAATCGAGGAATCATGCACAGCTAGTATTAGGAGAATAAGAAGAAATAGAACAGAATCATATGCTATCAAGAACTCAGCATATACCTTAGAATTGTATCTACTTGATGTTTGATCATCAGCATATACCATAGACTATTGTCTTGATGCCTTGCATGATCATGCATTGTTCACCGGCGGGCTCGCAGGATACCTTCCGTATCCTTATTTAGTGAATCGTTTCAATGTTACTCAAAGAACAATCATCCCCCTCAATAGACTATCTCCTTTCACTATGTCTCTAGAGATATAGCACGTTAGATCATCTACCACGGACTCAACCCTCCTCTTTTATATTGGCAATTATACAACAATAATAATATGGATGAATCAGAGAAGAAAAAGGTGCTGTCAGATCTTGACGTATTTGTTCCAGATGATGATGAGGAAAATAGTGGTAGCAACTCCCCTCGTTCTGCTTCGTCAAAAAGCTTTGGCGGATCAGGAGTAGCAGATGAAAATGAACTTCTCAAGCATGGAGTGGACACAACATCATGCCGTGATGATAGTTCTTCTTCTCATGTTGGTACTATCGATAATGCATCTAATAATGAAGTTGACATTGAAAATATCACGACACAAGATCAACTACGATCAACTACCAAGAAGCAGCGTAGGAAGAAGCATATCTTATATGCGGTGATTCTTTTGTTGTGTATCATTGTAATTGCATTGGCCATTAGTCTAGGTGTTAGTTCCAAGAAAGGAGATCAATATTCGAGTGCAGAATATACATTCAATGAAAATGGCGAACAAGAAGGACCGCCGCCTGGTATTTATCCCATGCAGCAAGGTGTTGGGGGAGAAGAAGATCCTCCCGGAACCATTGTGGATATTGCATTGGGAGATGAGGAGATTTTCTCTACATTGGTTGCTGCGGTCACTGCTGCAGATTTAGGTGACTTTCTTTCTAGCAATTCCCCTTTCACTTTATTTGGTAAGTGATATGCTTGCTCATATCATATGATCATATCATGCTCATATCATATATGCTCACATCATGTGTACTTTTGCTTTAGCTCCGACTAATGAGGCATTTGTAGCTCTTCCTCAGGGCGTTGTGGATGGTCTCCTGAAACCCGAAAACATTGACCAATTACAAGATATATTAAAATATCATGTAGTGGATGGTTCACTTCCTTCTTCATCCCTTTCGAATGGATCCGTTGAAACTTTAAATGGAAAGTCTGTCTCTATCTCCACAGATGAAGGGGTCACGGTGAATGATGCCACAGTGATTACTGCTGATGTGTTGGCTAGTAATGGTGTTGTTCATGTGATTGATAAGGTTCTATTGCCTCCCCCAACTGAAACAATAGTTGACGAGAATGGCCAAGATAATATCAACAACTTAGGAACTATTGTGGATATTGCTTTGGGAGATGATGACCAGTTTAGTACTCTTGTAGCTGCTTTGAGTGCTGCAGATCTAGTTGAGACTTTGTCTGGCGATGGACCGTTTACTGTGTTTGGTAAGTATTGCCATGCAGCATGGTTGCGCTATCATATGCTCGCATCAATACTCCGACACATTATATACTCTTCAGCCCCAACAAATGATGCGTTTGCTAGTCTCCCCGAGGGAATTCTAGATTCTCTTCTACAAAACTCGAACGCTAATGCACTCTCGCAGCTTCTTTCATATCATGTAGTCGCCGGAGAAGCTATCAGCTTATCTGCAATGGACGTTATTGATACTGCTCTTAGTGGAGAATCCGTCGTTGTTTCGGTATCAGAAGATGGCACCATGTTAAATGATTCTAATGTAATCAAGGAGGTTAGGGCTAGTAATGGCATCATTTATGTCATTGACAAGGTGCTGATTCCCCCGGAAGATGATTATACTCTAATTGATTGGATTAACGACCTTGCTGACGGGGAACACGAACCAGAAGAAGCTCCCCAACCCGATGATACAGATTCGTGGGGTGATCTTATTGGGGACTGTTTTTCTGATTTATTGTGTTGTTTCCTTTTTTGTGGCCGCTGAAGAATGTAAATAGACTGTACCCGTTTGTAATAATAAATCCTGTATTGCCAATGTATTTAATTAACTCATATTTAACGAACAGCAACGGCAGAGTCAAGCTTATTAATAATGAAACGACTAAATTATCATCTATGACAAACTAAACATGAAATACTCGACACATTAATCCTTATGTCTTCCTCTTTTTGGCCGGGGGAGCTTTGCTTCCGGCCGGAGGTCTTCCGGCACCACTCTTCTTAGTTTTAAGATCTTTTCCACCCTTCTCCAATCTAATAGCCTCTCTATATTTAGCCAAATATACCTTCAGGGGTTCAACATACTTATCAAATCCAAGTGTGGACATTGCCCATAATAAATCATCCCCATTGATAGTTTTACGTTTCTCTTGCATACACTTATCAGAAGCCTCGGACGTCACAAAGGATATAAATTCAGAAGTGGATTCTTGTACGCATTCCTTTGAATCCTTTGCTATCTTGGCATTCTCGGGTAATATGTTCTTCATGAGGCGTGATATATTTGCAATGGGTAGGAATCGATCCTGTTTGAAAGTGATGTGAGAAGTGAAGGGGGGTTGTTTAGTGCACATCATATGTCCTTATTGCAAAATATAAACATCAACCAACAAATAATAAAATTTTATATCCATCATACGGTAATTCCAATAAAAACTGAATCTACACGGAATAAAGGGGGTCTAATCCCTTTCAGACTGGTGCCAGTATATTTGTAATCTTTTGGATATATAATGTATCATTTATCATAATATATATAAAAAATAGAGTAGCCATCATACAAATGCCTCGTACTTGGTAGTCGTCACGATGAATAGAAAAATACAATGAATGAATGGTATATCGTTATTTTTCCTCGGACTCGTCATCTAAATACATTTAATCACTTGGCTATATACTCTTTCACAAATAAACATGTGTTGTTGCAACATCAGAAATAAAGATACAAAAAATAAAACATACCTGCTCACGAATTTCCTCGTATTCGCCCGCCGGCGGTTGTGGTGCGGCAGCGGCGGCAGCCACACCTGCTGGAGGATTGGCATAAGCAGCCGCCTGAGGTGCTGCCGGTATTGGTGGGAGAGTAGGATCCATTTGGTTGACGCCGATAAATATTGCTATTTGAGCCACCTGTTATAAATTATGAGAGTGAAATATTACACATGTAGGAATGATTGGTGCGGTATCCATTTAAAAGGGCGGGCGGGGACGGTCAGACGCAATGAGACTGAGTACTAAAGAGGAAACAAAGACTCCTCTCTTACACTATTACTAACATGCAAGTAGGTATTAGTATGATTGAGCTAGATAGTTTGCATACAATAAAAGCTTAGATTGCAAATAGCAGTCATTGCAGTTTTTGATTCTTCTAGTGAAAGTTGTTGAATATGCAAACTCTCCAACTTGATAAGAAATGACCAACTAGAACAGATTCCAACTTGAATCAAAGTTGAACAAAAGCGAAGTAAAGTTGTTTCTATATCATTCAACTTCTTTCTACTCTTCCCATTCTTCACTAACTCTTCACTCTGATGACAAGTTATTCCAATAAAGTGTATGTAATATCATTGTAATCTTTCATCTCTCCTCCGCCCTGCTTTTGTCTTACTCCGTATGAAGTCTCAATCTTGCCATCACGATCTAATGTAGTAAATTCTTCTTTTGTAAATATCTTACTACCCTTGGATGTTTCGACGATACTGTAGTATTGTTTTTTTTAATGTATTGTATTGTATGCATTGTATTGTTTGTGTTGTATGTATCACATAATATGTTTTGTTTGTTTCATAGTTGTATATATATGACACATCATCTCTATTGGTTAGAGATCATATAGCAAAATCAACACAATAAGGCACGTATCACAGTCATATATATCTACTTACATCAACTTAGGACGTTTACTTTTGGCATCTTTAAAGTCCTTTGAGCTCATCTTATTTGCTCTCATTGCATAATTGGCATTTGCTTCCTTGTTGTCTTCCGAACGTGCCTTTAATACATTGATAAGTTCACTATATTCCTCTTTATCAGAAGCCTGGGCAGAAGAAACTCCGGATAGTAGGACAGCGGCTGCAGCAGTACCAAATTGTGATAGAGTATCACGACGAGTTGCTGATAACGAAGTTGATGACGATGATGTTGTTGATTGCAGACCGGCAAAAGCCGATGTCGAAGCAAGCGACGATGCAATTAGTACAATAGAGGTCTTCATCTTTAAACGGGAGAGATAATTGTTGTACGGCGGCGGCAATAGAAAAAGTTTAGATGGCGTGCGTCATTTTTTACAAAGGGAGAGCAACACGAGTCCTCATAAGGTTAAAATAATTAACCCCCGACAACAGCCAACATTTCGCTGCCAAACTTCAAACTTTATTGATTGAACTAATAGATGTATATAATTAACCCATTAACCCTCGACAACAGCCGACATCACAGAGTGTGTCTTTTCGCTGTCAAACTTTTATTATTTGATGTTAGATGTTGGATTATGTTAGCTATTTGAAGCTCTGAATAGGAGAACATGCAATAGGTTACCAGTTATCCTTTGCAATTCTGATTTGAGAATTGAAGAGAAGAGGTGAACATATCTTGTGCACAATCAATAAACAAAATGGCAAATGATAAGGAGAACAATGATGATGTCGAAGCCATTAACAATACTCCCAGTAAGAAAAAGTTTCCTACTCCTCAATACCTAGTTACAATCTATTCAAAGAATATAGTGCTAGTGGATAGAGATGATGCCGACGAACTCACAGAAAAGAATTGGAATCAAAATCTTGTAGCTGGGTGAGTATCTTTTATATCTTTGAGTTAGAATTTGATTGGTATGATGTAATCGCTGCTACTCATGTCATATCTTTCACATCTTTACTCTCTTATTTGCAAAAAGTAAACTAACTGAAGAGATTAAGAAAAAGAAAAAGATTCGTGTTAAGATGCAATCATTATTAATAAAAATGATTAATAGATTAATACGCGAGGAGATTATACCTGTAGAGGCAGTGAATGTTGTTACCGCTGAGACATGGATTGCTATAAGATGTTTAGTGGCACCTTCGGCTATGCCTGTTATTATGTTAAGATGTGAACGTGTTGGCGTCGGTAATGTAACCGGGACTGTTTGGGCAGTACCCCTAGAAACATCATTAGTACCACCTGCATCGGGAAAGAAGGAAATTGATCAATGGGTTATTTTAGGAAAGAATGAAAATGTTGAAATTACAGCAACTACATCTCAGGATGGGGCTTCTACTGTTCCTTCTGTTGGCAACACGACAGCTCCTACATCACCAATTGCAGAAGAAGAAGATGCAGAAGAATATGAAGATGCCGAAGAGGTTAGTGATAGTGATGATAATGAAGAAGAGGATGAAGTAAAGAGTATACCATCTATGGTCAGCATTCCATTCTTATCGGCTGAGCGTAAGCAACAACTTCTAGAAGCAATCGTTCAAGCAAGGAAAGAATGGAGAAATACAAGTTCAAGGGTACGAGTATTACAGGTCGTTGAGGAAGTGAACGCTGGTAAGTTTGAACTTTCTCTTATCCCCGTCCTCTATATATATATCCCTGATTTGTACACTATCTAACCTGTTTCACTCATATCTAAAGGAGCATCCATGACCTTTGACTATCTAATGTTCGTTGTATGTGCTGCTTGGATTGCAGCCATGGGTTTGGGAACTAACTCGAGTGCTACCGTTATAGCCAGTATGCTTGTCTCACCGATTATGGGACCGGTAATGGGGTTAACGTTTGGTACCACAGTGAAGAAGAAAGACTTGATAATCAAAGGGCTAGTGAATGAAATAGTTTCACTCATCATGTGTTTTATCATCGGGGTAATAGTGTGTATCTTTATGACTATCGGTGGTACTCCAGAGACAAGGGGCTGGCCTTCATCTGAAATGTTGAGTCGAGGAGATCCTTATGGACTTGCTGCCGGGTTCTTTGTAGCCATTCCATCCGGCGTAGCCACGGCTCTTAGCACATTGGGAAAGAATAGTTCTGGAATGGTTGGAGTTGCTATTTCGTTATCTCTGCTTCCACCTGCTGTCAATGCCGCAATGTGCTGGACATATGAGCTCATGCTTTTATCACCCAAGTACAATCGTAATGCTGGAGATGACACAGACTACTGGACACTAGGCGGCATCTCATTTGCTCTAACAGTCGTAAACATCATCTGTATCTGGCTAGCTGGTACTTTTACCTTCAAGTTAAAAGAAGTTGCCCCAATTCACGACAAGAATGCCTTCTGGAAAGAGGACATCCAGGAATATAGGAACAATAAGAAGAAGGATCCTAATTTGAATGTTATAAATGAAGGAATTCAGGCCGCATTAGAATTAAGAAACAGTGTTGCTATTAAAGATGATCTATATAAAGGGACAGACAATCTAGGTATTGGCGAAGCACGAGCCGCTGAACAACGCCGTCGAGGACTCGCTAATGATGCTTTAGAAGATGCATTCTTCATCGATAATCGGGCCCTTAATCGAGAAACTTTGGTACCTGGAGGTGTTATTAATTTAGATGAGGTAAAACTACAAGATGCGGCAGAGGACACGACACTCAAAGCGGAATTGCTCGATGGTGCAAACAAGTTTGGAACTCTGCAAGATGCTGGCAAAGCCCTGTTTGATAACAATATGTTTGGAAGTGAAATTGACATGGTACTGGATGATAGTGCAGTACCGACGAATGATATTGGAGTTAGGCATGGAGCTGTGGCCGAGGATGTATTGCTTACGCTTGGTCATTCTCTTACATAAGCGAGAGGTTGTTGTAAAAACTTGTCAGTAAAAGATATGTCATGTTGAGATATGTGAAAAATGTGTGTTCTAAGTGTTCGAATACGTTGTAACCTAATGTTTCAGTGTCATTACTTTAATAGATAATGAGAACATCATGTAGCATAGCGTCTGATTCATATATCATATGCCAAACGCTAGGTTTTTGAGCTCGTTATTCTTTTGTCTGCTTTTGGCTTTCCTGCCTTTACCATTGGAATTTGCCGCGCCACTGTTCTTCTTTGCAGTAGAAGATGGCTTTGACTCGTCCATACCAAATCCTGGTGGTGGTCCACTAGGTTTGGCTGCTGCTGCAGTTTTAGTACCCCAAGAGTTTGTCTTCTTCTTTGCAGGAAGTATGTAATTGATTGGCTTTTTGCTCTGACTGCCTCCATTGAAGTTCATATTTTGCATTTGATTAGCCGCCCTAAGACTGTCTAAATGTTGCATAGCAAGGTTGACAGCAGACTCATTCGGAATACCCTGGATTAAAGGTGGTATATTATCCCAGAATGCTTTATCACTTAGGCCTTGTTCAAATAGAGACGCCGCCTCATTGATATATGTTTCAGGAGGAGTAGTTCCGCTAGCAAAGTCTTTGGTTAACTTCTTGAGCTGTTTATATTTGCTGCCAAGGAGTTGCTTTAGATCTTGAATTGTATCCTTACCTTCCCGAAGGCTTTCAGCAGAAGGCTTTGATGACGGCGGAGGAAATTGTAGTACATTATCCATTGCAGGTGGCTTCTTCGCTGCAAAGGCATTTGTAACGTTTGACTTTTTGATATTAGATGATGTCGGCGGTGGTGGAAAGTCAGATGATAGTGCAGGAAAAGCTGATGTTGATGGAGTTTTGTTGGCATTGAGCTTGCGAGCATGAGCCTGCGCAGCAGCATATGGGTTCGATCGTTGTGAAGAAGCACTGTTAGGTCTACTAATAGAACCACCGAGAGAAGGAAAATTATTTGCACTCTTCATATTTGGCGCTGTCCGAGCATACGTAGTTGTTGTGGTAGTCGTTCCTCCGCCCAATGAAGGAAAATTGTTTCCACTCATATCTGGAGCACTCGTAGGGATGGAGGATGCATAAGATACATTTGAAATAGGCCGGGAAGATGTTGACGATGCCGAACTTGGTCGAGACGCCATTGATGAAAAGTTTCCCACTTGCGGCTGTGGTGGTTTCTTCTTCTTTCCCAAGCCAAGTGCAGCCCGTCTAACATTTGCTGACGAACTAGGGCCAGGCCCGAGGGAAGGGAATTCCTCTTCGGTGACCTTTCCTACAGCGGTCCTCTTCAACCCACCAGGTCTAGACCCGGCAGTACGCGCTCCATCTGCAGTCCAGCCTACCAGCATTCCTCCGGCTGCAGAATCAGAAGTTCCATCCACTCCCAAGGCAGGAAAGGATTCACCACCATCTCTACCACTACTACCAGATGCATTAGTACCATCTCTTTCCCGAACTAAAGCAGCCTGTGCTCGTAATTCAGCTGTTCGTGCCGCGTGCACTGGATGACTAATGTCCGGTTCATTAATCTGACGTTGTTGTTCTTCATCATTCTCACCCGGCAATGCCTCTGGCACAAATGCCTCGCCATTTAACCCGAATTGAAAGTCTTCACCACTGGGAACATCTTGAAACTGTTCAAATGTATCATTATCACGTCTAACACGGAATTCTAATTTGATTTTAGTACCACCATCACGACGTGTGGTACCATGAACACTTGCTTCATGTGCTCTTAGATCAATTTCATTGTCAAATACTACAAATCTTGCCGCCAAGCATTGCTGATCATGACATAGGTAATGTTCACGATCAAAATGACGTTCTAGCCTTGTATAATCCTTGAAGAATTGATGTGGTTTACCAGCCTTATCACATACATGACACTTGTAATGTTCCTTATTCAAGTGTTCATGCAATTTCACGATATCATAGAATCGCAATGGCCTGCAGAACTCACAGAGTGGATGTCCAGTAAATCCTGACAAGGCACCATCACCCTTACTTTGATGTTGTTTCAAACCCTGTGGAGTATACCGTATCAACTTTGATACAAAGTCACGCTTATTATCAACACATAAATCACATAATGCATACCCGTGATCAATCCGTAAATGTGCTTTCAAGGCTTTTAATCCGGTTAATCGTTTCTTAACCTCTCGACCACTTGCATTTGGTTTCTTCTTCTTCTTATCCCCTCCATGATCACCAACCTCTTTGCATATATCTTTCTCATTAATATATAATGATGTATCCTCATTACTAAATTCACAGTTTGGTAATCCACATCCATACCCTAAGAGTGGAATAACATATGATTCGTATATATTATTTGGGAAGAACATACCGACATCATCTCTGTATGTAAATCCTGGTAATTCTGTACCCCAAATTGAATATTCTTCATATCGTTTATGATGTACCACTCTACTATCATCTGCATCTTTTTCAAGAACCGTATCTGAATCAACATCAACGATCAACATATCATTTG
>Ga0214480_100972_pt1 | contig 13513 bp, 10 predicted proteins | sample M1_20Mar14CPVII9_3_FD_165042 | JGI IMG/M metagenome (GOLD analysis project Ga0214480, IMG submission 165042) | Marine eukaryotic communities from Monterey Bay, California, United States - M1_20Mar14CPVII9sort6BwellE17 | ecosystem: Environmental > Aquatic > Marine > Unclassified | place: USA... | reverse complement strand
AGGTGAGAAACCTGCCAACATGGGGCTGTAGAAGTATGACGGAGGCACCGAAAAACATGCTGTGAGTGTTCATTGCCCTCTTATATATTCATACAATGGCAAACTACCACTATTGTAGTGTTTTGGCTGTAAAGTCTGATAAACTGTAACAAGAATCTTGTCCTGATATATCCGGTACAATACGCTGATCCCCTAGCGCTCCGGCAGGCTGATTCTATCCCCCAAATGTTGTTGAAGTTGTCCTCGTCTAGTACTTCAACTAATGTTTTGTGTGAAAATGTAATATGTGATCTGTCGTCAGGTGGATTCTTCCCCGTCATTAACTGACCAATGTGAAACATCTTCTTCGCGGAAAAGCGTGGCTCCCTCTATGCTGCTGCTGCCACTGACCTATGGCTAGTGTAATCGTTTCTGATGTCACAGCAGCGATCCGTGATATCTGTGAATGCTCCTGAATCAATCTGGACAAAACCGTGTACCTCCTTCATCTTGGTAGACATACCTTCGGAATAGTTGGAGAGGTTCTCTCTCTTATGTATTCTTGGAATGTTGCCCCTCTCCAACGGCCCATCTTCATGATCTGTGTGTCGTTGTAACCTGCCAGTGCTAGAGCACAAGCACCACCAATACGAAGTGAGTGAGTGTTGATGTGGCTGAGTGGGATGCCCCGTGTGTTTTGGTATTCCAACTCTGTTGCGGCTAGTTTGATTGCCGCCCTCACGTCCTTGTCTGTGATGTACCTCTTCTTGTCGCTGTCGAAGTAAGTGTACAGGGGTGTGTCAATATGTCGGTTGTGTGGCTTCTGATGTGTATGTAATTGCCCTTGTGCCACAGTGGATTGGATCCCCATTATGCTCGTGGTTGATACACACATTCTTCCACCCATTCTTCTGATTGTCGCGTGACACACTTGGAGTTCAGTATGTCCTTGTCACTAGCGGAGTGAGGCAGTTTGTAGATTCGCCCCCTCGACTCGTTCCAGCCAAAGAAAACCACATCCCTCATTCTAAACGGCTGTGTCTGCTGCGCCCGTGGTAGCGGCAGCTTCGTGCTAGACTTGCTTGTATATTCCCTAGCCCTTAACAGGTAGTAGAATGCCAGTTGAATCAGATCTGCTGTTGCTCTATCCTTCTCGCCTGCTCCCATTTCCAGTGCCTTGGCCACTAGCAACTCCGGTACATCCGCCTGACTGGCAGCTCCTTCTTACACGGTGGATCATCCTTTTGCCATCCATCTAGTGTCTCTCGGATGCGGAGGAGGAACTTGTCTTGTCTGAGTGTAATTGCTTGGTTGGGTTGACCCCATGGGCCATTTCACACGCCTTGCCAACGGCCGTGAGAGCGCTACCAACCGTTGTAGCTCTGACTTTACCTGATTGACGACTGAATCTACCGTTTCTAATGGCTGCTGCAAATCCCCTGAGGCTGCTGACTCGTTCTTGGAAGGGCGTAGTCTGTAGCGTAGGGTCCACTCCCACAAGCCTGGCAAAGATTGCCCAACGTGTCCAGTGTGCTTTCCTGGATTGGGTAGTCAACGCCACTCGTCCATTGTTGTAGGCTTCATCCGCAGAATAGAAACAATCCTTGACGAGATCCTTGAATTTATCTGGTACACGGTCCAAGAGAGCTGTGGGGGTAAGGGGAATTCACGAGTGTAAAGTGAGAGTAATTCAGTATGAGTTTTACAATACCACTTTGATGGTTCACCAAAAAGCGTGACGGATGTCAGTCATCGCATTTGCATCTCCCGCCACAGCCAAAAACTGTAGGGTTTAGACTTTAGACTTGTGCTAAATCCTACCCCCCAACTTTGCAACTAGCAAAGCTGCCATTTGGTCAAAGGGTGGGGAGTGGGTAAAAGCGATTATACTACGTCTAATCGCCTCTACTAACAAAAGCCAGCGTATGATGGCTAGGTGCAACAAAGAATGAGCTTTGCAGCTAGCTACAGAGAGGGTGCACTGTGGTGACGGACAGACGCTTCGCTCGTTGTCATTTACCACAATCTGAGGCGAGAAACCTGCCAACATGGGGCTGTAGAAGTATGACGGAGGCACCGAAAAACATGCTGTGAGTGTTCATTGCCCTCTTATATATTCATACAATGGCAAACTACCACTATTGTAGTGTTTTGGCGATGTCATACCACCACTTGATGGCCAAACGTTGGCTTGATTTTGGGATTTTTGCCAGATCTGAGGCGAGAAACCTGCCAACATGGGGCTGTGACATACTTGTGTCTATAATTATAATGTGAGGAAGTTTTTATTGTCATGTTTCTAGAGTACATTCTTTGTTGAAATATATTCTTTTCAGTTGTTGTTATGTTGATTATTACTATATAGTTCGATGAAGTGTCTATACTTGAAAGGCTCCTCTCATTTACAATTCCTCTTTGATGCTCTACTATTAGCCTTTTCCATTCGGATATGCTTCTCCTTTGATTTATCGACTATTTGAGAAAACTCCAATAGTACCTTGAATATCTTACTTGCCTAGGATTTTTGTATGAGAATGAAGTCAGAAATGAGAAAGTACCAAAGATTCACATCTGCCTTATTAAAACAACAATATGAGATAACTACTTACCTTGCATGTCTTGTAGTCCTCGGCGAAGAAAGAGCAGAGTTCTCTTACCTTTCCCTCAACACGATCAAAGATACTCTTGATACTTTCTATTTCATCATTAGCTTTTTTGATGAACGGTTCTAGCTTGGACAGATACTCTTGTGATGAGTTATCCTGAGCCTCAACTTCGTCCTTCTTCTCGGCCTCAACGGATAGCTTGACACTATTTGTTTCACTTTGGATGGATCTTAACGCTACCTGTAAGTCGTCAAGGTCCAATCTCATGGCATCTCTAACAGATGGCATGTCCTCTGACCAGAAGTCGACTTTATCTAATTGCTTCTCATACTTCAAGGATAAAACTAAGTCAATCATTGTTGTCGATCTGTCATTTCCCTTCTTCAAGGCAGTTTCTACCAATGAATCAAGTGTGATACCCTTGGCTTTATCAACATTTGTCGACTCATTCATTAGATTTCCATAAGTGAGAAGATGATGGAGGATGTCCGCTAACTTCTTACTTTGTTTGATTTCAATACATGCCTTCTCTAATGTACACAGCGAGGACTTCAAATTGCAAACTTGCTCGTCAAATACAAGGGAGTATCTAAAGGCATTCAACTTCTCAGAAAATCGAGGTATCTTCATCACTGATAGAAAGAACTGCTCCGCTCGTCCTAGATCATCATGATCCATTACATTCTTCAGTAGTTTCAACTCATCTGGACGTGGTAATAACGCTGTCATATTAGTCAGCTTCTCTGTTGAGAGGTGGGTACAATCCAATGAAACCACCGCTTGACAAAGGTCATCAAAGTTGGCAAAAGCTCGAAACTGAGCTAGTGAGATTGAGATGTTGTTGGCCCGTTTAGGATCAATGATGTTGTTCATCTGTTTCTTAGTATATTTCTTTTTCAGTTTGGCTCCACTCTTTTTTGGAGACTTGGAAAACAATTCTTCTAACCTAGATATCTCTTTATCATCGACCACATCTTCAATAGCAGGATTTGCCCATAAAGAGTTCTCCACCTCGGCAACCGCCTGCCAGTGTATCTTCTGCAACGCTTTGCTTGCCCGTCGACGATGTGGTGTTGCTGTTCTTTTCTTGGCAGCACTTGTTACTAAGCCATTTACACAACTAAACATTTGTATCTTATCTTTAGCCACTCCGTCTCTAGACATGCTTGCTACTATTGCCATCAAAGGCACACCCACTCCCTGACAATAGTTGGGTTAGGTTATAATGATTGATGAGATACAACTACAACGAAAGAAGAAGTAGAATACAACAAAGAACACACGACAATCGTACCTTCATTTTCCGATACTTGGTAAACGTATCATCCTTCGACAAATCCTCCTCTGTTAAATTTGCATATTTCTCCATTGGTGTTTGTTGTTGCTTCTTCGAGGTTGACAATGTACGAGCAGGAGTAGTAGTATTGGTAGTAGGTGAATCCTTGGCCAATGAATGATACTCCTTAAACATTTCAATCTCATCTTGTGATAACATTTGCTTCAACTTATCCCTTGATTGCCTTTTGGGTGATATGATGGGAGTTTGCTCTATTGTACTGTTGTCTGCCGCCGCGGCCCTAGCAGATTGCTTATCCAGTTGAGCACGGAATAACTTGATCTTTGAAGCATCGACTTTATCCATCTCCATTTTATGAAGAACTGCAGCTGATGGTAAGCCAACTGATTTCATTTTTATATACCTAGCAAGCTCAGGGTCGTTTTTACTACTGCCTGTTGTATCAGTTGAAGATTTGGTTGGAAGTGGTGTGGACTGTGTTGAGTGATCATCGTAAGAGCCGCGAGATTTGATTTGAGCCAAGAGCTTACTTTTTGTATCGTTGTCGACTTGAACATTATCTTTCATTGATTTAGTTGATGGTGAACTTAGTTTGGAGGATGCTAATAAGTCATCTTGGCTCGAAGCACGTGATTTAATATGTGCTAAAAGCATACTCTTGGGATCAACCTGTTCTTTCTTTTCTGATCGGGACTTTATCTGATCAAGGAGTAACTGCTTCGAATCGACATTGGCCTTTCCCCCAGATGCTCCCGATTCAATCGAAGAGGTGAGGATGTTGGGCGGCAATGTCGATCGGCTTTGGATAGTTGGCTCAACTAAATCATGTTGAGATTGCAGTGGTAGTGATGCTGTTGCCGCGCTTTTGCTACCACCGGATTGCAACGGTTGGTATTGTACTTCAACTGACTGAGATGTGTTTGTCGTGCCAGTATTGGGTTCATGATTCTGATTAGTCCTTGATCTTTCTGTTTTGTATGATGATAATGTCGAGGCCGCTGAAGATGGTCGAGTTCGTGTGGCAACTGGTGATGGTATGGCTGTCAACTTCTTAGTAGGGGTGGTCTGTTGTTGATAATGATTTTGACCAACATTCCTAGATACTAACGGTGACCGAGAGGGTGAAGCTGCATACCCAGAGAGTCTTGGATCTTCCCATGTTGAATAATTGTTGCTTTCGTTATAGAAATAGGTATATCCGTCATGTGTTGCATATATCTTCCAAACACAACCTTCGTGATTGAACTCACCTCCATCCGAATACTGGTGGCGTTGTTGTGGGGTATTACTAACCAAAGTAGATAACTGATTGTTGACTCTAACCGGAGAATGACTAATCTGTTCACCTCTAGCGAATACCGATGGTGGAAGAGAGACAGCTCCGGCGGCGTATAATGGTGACCGGTTGATGTAGTTCATTGAAGATTGATTCGTCGGAGAGACCAGGGTACCGCCATTGTATGGAGAACCGACGTTATGATAATCTGGATTGGTACTAGCAGGCGAAGCAGCATTGTATTGAATCAATCCACGAAACATATCAACTTCTTCACTACTCTCATCTTCGTGATCATCATTATAACTATCATAACTGTCCTGATCTGATATATCATACTCAAGAAGCAATGACATAATTCGATCACTACGTTGCTTTGATGCCATGTTAAAGCAACTACCGTTTGACGATTCAGCTGTTACATCAGCTCCCGCTTGCAGTAACACCTTAACACACTCAATCTTATTGGACCGAATAGCAACATGTAGAGGAGTATATCCATCATAGCAACGAACTTCGAGGATATAATCTTCAGCCAGATTATCTAATATAAACAGCAAACACTCGTCTTGTCCGGATTGAGCAGAACAATGTAGACATGTTCGTCCTCTTCCATCCACTAAGCCTAAGTTTGCTCCATGCTCTACCAACAGCTCAAGTATATCTAAACTTCCAATTCTACTTGCAACATGAACCGGTGCCTCCTGTGATGAATCCTCATGGTTGACAATGATTGTATCGGCATTACTTCTTTCCGCTGTTTGCAAGATGAGTCTAACAATATCAGTATGACCAGACGATACAGCAACTTGTAAAGCAGTCTGACCAAAAGCAGGATGAGGATCATTCTTAGCATTATACCCAAGCAGAGCCAATCTGGCAACATCAAACAAACCCAATCGACATGCAATAATTAGGACAGTATCACCTGATTCATCATCCATAAAGTCTATTGGACAACCCTTAATGTCAAAGTAATATCGTAAACTGCCAATGTTAGATGCTCTTGCTGCTTGAAATAGCAATTTACTGTGTAGCGTTGCATCAAACTGTTGCATTATTCTAATAGCCGTAGGAGAAGTAATTGATTTGAGTTGATGATGTTGTTGCTGCTGTTGCTGGTGTGTATTCTTATTCTTTCTATTATGAAAGTTATCAAGCAATGTATGTATAGAATCTATCAATGCAGTTGCAAGTTGTACATCTCCTTCCTCATTATCATTTAATCCCAATGTTGTTATTGTCGATTGTACAAAGAAATCAACACTTCTCTCTTCAGTAACAAGCGAGAAACAACATTCACTGTTACTTGGTATACTATTACTACCATTCTTTGCTATATATGCTTGGAATGCACTACTGCTATTACCTTTTACTATTTCAATAATATCATCAATCAACAATTCATGTTGTTCATTGCTATTCTTCTTGAACAATGGGGTTGATAGCAATGATGATTTAGTTGTTGTCGATTCATTGTTATTATTAGCAGTAGGATCACTCCAAATAAATCTCAGTGGATATTCTGCTTTGACAATGTAATATCTCTTGGTTGAATTTGTTTGATTGTCGTCAAACAATGCTATTTCTACACTTTGTGCCGATGCTATTGTTGATCCATCATCATCATTATATGGTTTGATACGGAGATATCTCTTCTTTGCTGTACCAAAGGTATGAAAGGGAACTTTGTATAGATTTGTTGTACTGCTACCACCACCGCCCCATAGTAGACTTGGTACTTGTAGTATTGGCGGCGGATTGATGATAGTAGACATTTTATGCAATGATTTTTTGATATCGTGTATGATATGAATTAGAATTGTTTCATTGACGACCGCTGCATGAATGAAATCATATCATACTAAGCCTACTATCGATTTACAATAGTTTATCATTGATGAATGTAGTGGTTCGGATGCGCCGCAGTTGCAGACACCAAGGACTGCGGACTGATTGTTGCCATCTTTTTTATACTTTCGTACTTTATGGGCCGTAAATACGCACATAATCGTCAGGCGTCTCAACTTGAGTGGGCAGACTAAGGACGCAACATGAGAATATAACAGACCAAAAGACTGCTTTGCTTGCCCTAGACCGATCCAGGTTGAATAATAATAGTATGAGTATGCAGTGTGCATAATGTAATAGTAGAGAGTTATTGTAGCTAAAATTTCTACAACTACAAGCAGAAGAGACATAAGTATATCTGTCCCTTCTCCTACCTACATATTGTACTTTGATGGTATGTAACTAATCCTCTCTACTCTCCCTACGTCAAACTCTTCTAATGGATCACTCAATGTCATGCTCTGAGTACGGCTAGTACAAGAGTTGACATCCATACATGATGCCTCCTTATCTACTGAATCCTCCTTGTCCTTAGATTGTCTCTCTATTCTTTCACAACAATCAAGAGCACGTAATATTCTTTTCTCTTTGTCATCAAACGGAACAGTGATAAATGAAGGAATGTTCGACCAATGTTGACTATTGTTGCCGCCGCCGCCACTGCATCCGGTTGTGCTTGTTGTTCTTCCAGCTAACTGCATTTGTACCCCTAAAACTAGCGTTCCATTCACTAAAGATTGTAACATATTTGATCGTTTGGCAAAGTTCTTAATACCAATATTATCAGACATACTCCCACGTGCTCCAAACTTATGCGATGAAATGAAGAATGGTCTACACCCTACGACTTCTCTCCCATTCGAATCTTTCACAATGATAGAGTAATTAATATGTATGCTCGTATTTGAAACGTTTATAAGATATATGGCCACGTGTCTATCCAATACTTTCGATGTCGATGAACTTGAACGTGCTCCACCTGGTTTGATCTTTAATATCCAATGACATCCTAATCCTAAACAAGTAAATATTGGTGATTTAATTCCTTGGCCTATTAGCGGTAGATGATTTGCAAAGTTATGGTATCGAATTTCAGCCGTGTCCCACCCTTGAAAGTTAGCCGCGGGCGTTCCAACATCTATAATTGTGGTAGTAGACTTACCCATCGTTGATGATATGCCATTTGATGTCAGTGTCAGGAATTGCAATTGCAATTGCAATAGGTACAAAACAATATTATGCTATGACTTTCCCTTTAAAGTCAATCGAACACCGAGTATATGCTTCAACCAGAGGTATGACAATAGTAGACGATATTCCTATATCCACTTAACCTTTTAATCAAATAATATTACTTATAGCAATCCTCTGCCAAATCCACTGCCATCAAAGCGACATCCACTCTGCTGCCCCGGCTATGACTTACGATATGACCTGTAAAATCGTAAGCTATGGGCTGCGTACATAAAAAATGTATGGCGTACGACTTATGATGATTCTTCGAATTATGAATCAACATACATTTGTAATAATATCGTATGCCTGGTTTTAAATCACCAACTTCAATATGATAATATACATCTGAGAAGTAATGAGTTTCGGCACTGCCTCGTTTTTTAGCTTGCCGTAATAATTCTTTTGTGTAGGATGTATTGTAATGTAGTGACTCTTTAATATTGCCCATGATTAATGTTGAAGAGTCTCCTTCTTCTTGAATGTCGTTTATATTTTCTGATATACGGATGGCACCTACTTTAGACGTATGTGCACCACATCCAGGCAGAAATGAAAAACTAATAATCATGGATGAATGTGTTTTATTTTGAGTACTACCAACACTTAAATGGACAAAGGTTAAGGCATTCATTGAAGAAAACATCTTCACAGTATTAGTACAGAAATAAACTTCATAAATAAACACTTACTAGTTTAACTCCCCCTTTAGTTTCTCTTTTCCTTACCATAGTCAATGACAAGAGAATATGTACCTTGTGCATTGCGAATGCCGTGGATGTAACGAGGTGATTCAGTACCAGAGAAGGTAGGGCCCAATTCAATAAACGTCCCATGAGGGATTTCAATATCCACCCACCTTCCATGCTCCATATCAGTAAACCTCATGACTTTTGTGTCGCCGTGACAGTTACTACCCAAAGTCAAGATACCCCTCTTCCAAGGCTTCCATGGATATTTTTTATCTCCATGCTCCTTCATTGTTACATAACCCTTGTTTTCAGGTTTAGTGTATGTCATATGTCCATCATAGATGGTGCATTCATGGTCACGCTCAACAACCTCAAAGAATTCCTTGAATGGTGGATATTCCTCCAAAGCAATTCGTGTAGGTCCCCATGTATCATATCTTCCACTTGTACCCGGTGCTCCTCCTCCTTCTGCGTTATTGGGAAGCGAAGTACTCAAATACGCACTACCACGGCCAGTACCATCGCCACCGGCATCGGAGTTCCAATACTTTCTCGTCTCTGAAACCTTCTTCATAAACTTTGAAATCTTAGCTGGATCACCCAATTTTTCATCCCAGTACGTAATTGATAATTCGCCACTAATTAATCCCTCCATCAATACATTGGAAATACCACCAACAACTCTAACTTGAATAAATTTGGGTGTGGTACCATCAGATTCATATACAGGTTTACCGTTTAGGTATTTTAAGGGGATGGAAATAATCTCACCTCCACTGCCAGGAACAACATAACCTGTAACTTTTGCAGTTTCTTGATCTTTCATCTTTTTCTTTTCCTCTTCTTCTGCTAGCATGGCATACTGGCAGCCTTTGCAAACACCAAATTCATCACCTCCAAATTTAAACCAATCGACTGCATACGCCCCACCACAATCAGCAATTCCAAACCTTTTAGCAGCTTGACAACGACATCCCTTACTATACGGGGTAAATGAGAATAAATCTCCCTCTTCAGTACTGACTGTTTTCTCATTAGATGCAATCGAAGCTAACTTCTTTTCAATCCATTCAACATCAAATTGTTTTTTAGGGTTGGTAAACTTGAACATGTCCTCTCTACATGATTTTAATTGTCCACTAGCAGCACTACCACCACTGGCGTTGTGCATACTGCATGGCTTCAACCAGGTATCAAAACCAAATACACGGCATACTGATACCGCTATCAATCCTACAGAACCGAATAATCTCATGGTGGTGATTAATTGGGGATTATGGTGGCTGCGCAAATATCTCTTCATAAAAAATTGATTGAGATTTGGCGGATACCGCGCACAGCCAAATCTCAATCCATTTTTTTATTGATTGCCTTTTGAGAGGGCGTACTACTCAAACATTGTGCCTTGGATAATATCAGTTACCACGGCATCTATTCTCCTCTCATAATAGCCATTACACTCTTCTCAATAATATAAAATGTCCAGCAAAATTAGTGCCAGCAACGGAGGTAAAAAAAAGAAAGCAACGAGCACCAACTCAAATGACAAGTCGCTATCATCATCAGAAGAAGTTATTTCATTAGTGGATGCATCCAGCAGTGAGGAGGAAGATAATGTTTATGGTAGTGATCTACAAATTATTGAACCTAAACATTCTAGAGGAGGCAGTACCAAAAGCAGGAAACAACATAGTACCAAAAAGTCAACAACAACAAAACGTAATGAGAATTCAATCAAATGTTTGAAAAATCCACCCTCACCCCCTAAACCATGCAGTAACCGGAGAGCCCGTGATATGGGCCGAGGTAAGAGTGGATGGGGTGACAAAGGTATGAGTGGATTAGGTGGACTGAGCAGTCCACAGAGTATGGCTGCACAAGGTGGTCGAAGTAAGAATTCCAACAATCGACGTGCAATATCCACTTCTTCTACACAGTCCAGTCGTATGGTTGCGTGGAATATGGGACGTGGTAAGGGTAGATCGGGTGTAGGACGTAAAGTTACAGGTGCAGGACGTATGTTGGGTGGCGTGGGTATGGACGGCGGAGATAATAAACATGATAGACGTGAAATGTTTCTTCGTTCACTTGAGTCACGTCGTCTCAGGGAGGATATTGATACGGCACGTAGTATCAAACGACAGAAAAAGACTGGTGCTGCAGATATGGATTTGGAATCTTTTACTGCAGCAGCTAGTGGTGCCAGTGGTACGGGTGGTTTGGTTAATTTAGCAGACGATGATAGTGTTCCTTCTATTGAGGGGGATAAGAAACCAGCAGCTATTCAATTGAGTGGTAAGCAGCAGGGACATACAAATGGTACCATTATTGAATTAGACAATGAAGAAGGTTCAGTAACGATTGATTTTGATTCTATGACTACTGTTAGTAATGTTGGAGGAAATGGATTGGGTGTTGTTGGTGGCACAGGTAGTATCAACATGTCCAAAATGATGGAGGATACTAAAGATGCAGTGATTGCATCAGGTCTCTACAAATCCACGGCTAAAAGACATTATCTTTTATCCACTTCGGTGAAAATGCACAAGAACCAGTCAACTACTTTCCCATCATCAAACACACCAGTTATTTTATTTGAACCAACATCAAAGCATGTATCGGATGCTGGTACTCAAGCCAAGTTAGAGAAGATTAACTACGGTTATTTATCATTTCGACACAACCACACAGAATTATTCAGGACTAGTCAGGGACGATGCACAACAGCAGTGGATGCTTTTAATAAGCTTGCTGTTGAGGTACCGGGTAACCATTGTGACACCATGCGATATGCAGCTGGATTGAATCCACGTGAGAATGGACAGTATAGTGTTGGCAAATGGGGTGTCTTTGATGTAATTCATGTGCCTAAGGAGAAAGTATTGAGTAAAGACCTCACATGGGCGGATCCTCCTGAGGAGTCAAAGGCAAAATTCGTTAGTTTACTACCATCGAACTTGGCAAATAACGGTGAAGGAGGTTGGGCAGATCCCACAATCATTCATCCATCATCCGACAAACACCCGTACAATCGATACCAGCTTGGATTGCTCCGAATCATTACGCCTAAATTAGCATTGGCATTACCAAATAAACCAAGTGGGATACAAGATGTGGAACAATATGTAGATCCAGTCATCAAGGAGGGTGTTGAAGAATTCAGGGCCCTTGGAGATGGTAATGACCATCGTCAAACAGCAAGATCTGTTAGGGGTGCTGGAACAGGTAACATTGGAGATGGTGTATTCCAACCCACTCTATGGAAAAATCAGCTTGGAAAGCACAAGGTGACTCCAAATGTTCCTGAGCTAGTAGAAACTGTACAACAGGAAGCCAGAGTACTGTATGATATCTATTCACACTGCCAGCCAGAGTCTTTTAGCAGTGCAACTTCATTGAAAAAGGATAAGAAGGATATAGTTGCACATGTTCGTGACCTTCTAGCTTACCGGTAAAGGGTTGAATGGTCACTTGTGGGATATCCAAAGAAAAGGTAGATGATCTCTTGTAGAGATCTGATCTCTCGAAAATGGGGAGGGAGTTGTAGTAGATATGTGTATCCACAGCTAAGTATAACGATGTTTCTTTCATACCAGAACCCGAATGTTTTATGCACCACATCCTCTAATTGTAACTAGTATGTTAAAGTTATTCAAGGCCCTCTCTCACAGGTAATCTCCCTGGCCGTGGCTTTGCAGTTGATGTCACCTCTGACACAGGAGGAAGTTTGGCAACATCAAACGATTCTTCCACCAACAAATCCCTCCGACTGATGCTTCTACCACTACTTCTTCTCCCGATCGTAAAAAGAAGCAACAAGCATCTGCTACAACATCTTTACCTACTACCAAATCTTCTTTGGGGTAACTGCTGCTCTACAACCATCCCCAAAACGAAAGGGAAAACTGGCATCAAAGTCTTCTAAAGGCACATGCTGTTGCTGGTGGCAGGGCCAAAAACAAATGTTCCTTCTGCAAACGCACTAGAGATGAAGGGTGTGGCAATGTTAGTACATGTACAATGAAGAATGAGTTTGGGGTTCATCTAAAGAACAGCACAGAGATAGATTTGTTGCATAGCTACATAGACCGTGTGTGTCAATTTGGTGATGCTACTCTCTTCTCACAATGGCCACAAGATAAGAGATCGGAATTGCAGCAAGGTGTCCCGACGGCAGCCAAACATATTGTTGTTCATGGAGAATGGGCCGACGGTAGTTGTTGCTGCGATTCAATTTCTCATCGAGGGTGGCAAAGAACTTCTTGGATATGAGTACATTCCCGTTATCGTACCTTAAAGGAGCTTACAAAAGTGTTGCATAAGAAGTTTTCAGCAAAGGAGAAGTGTGTGTTTATCAATAATGGGTTGTACTCTGCTGTAAGTACAGGCTGATGGAGTAAGAAAGTGTCTTACCTTAGCGGACTAAACTAGAATGTATTCGTACCTTAAATGAAGTTGATTGTTGTGTTTAATATATAGGGCACCAACATACCTACAAGCCGAAATACTGCCAGTTGCTTGCCAAGATACAAACCGAAAGATGCTCAGCTTCCACCAGTAAGGCTTTTTACAGCCAGGC
>Ga0214480_100971_pt1 | contig 13529 bp, 12 predicted proteins | sample M1_20Mar14CPVII9_3_FD_165042 | JGI IMG/M metagenome (GOLD analysis project Ga0214480, IMG submission 165042) | Marine eukaryotic communities from Monterey Bay, California, United States - M1_20Mar14CPVII9sort6BwellE17 | ecosystem: Environmental > Aquatic > Marine > Unclassified | place: USA... | reverse complement strand
TTGGATGCCGTTCAAAGAATCAATATACCCACTCTTCACTCCAATCAGGAAGTGCCTTAATGCTCTATCCATGTTCCCTTTACTATCCTCACTGAAACCTAGACTGTATCTTGAAACTATGTCACCCATCATAGCAGCAGAGTCAAAGTAATACCTCGCCTTATTTTTGTCAACTTTTACTCCTTCGCCTCGTACATAAGCGTAACCAATACTGCAATACGCTTCAGTGCAACCAAGTTCACCTGCCCGATGCCAAAGCTCTAATGCCTTAGTATAATCTTGTGGATATTCAAATAACCCTTGCGAATAGTAATTTCCTAGATTGTATATTGCAAATGGATCATCGACCTCCACTCTTTTCTTCAACCTTTCTATCACTTCCTCCTTTGTGTAAGGCGTTGGAGTTCTACAAAATGGACACTTTTGATTATCAACTTGATTCCCTTGGTTATCATAAACGGGTGCATATGAGCACCCACTGCATATTGTCTGTCCACAACACGAATAATATTTACGGCCTGTTAGCATCGTAGGTAATCTGAGGAAACAAATTGGACAATCCTCTAATGGTGGAGGTTGTCTAAACAGCTTTTTATCATGTTCACAAAAGTTTTTATAACCTCTCATTATAAACCATACTAACAATACGATTGATGCCACAACCAATGATAATATTATATCATACGATATCAGGTTACTAATACTAATGCCCATGATGTTTTTTATACCAATTCTAGGGTTGCAATGTTGATAGGGTATCCTAGTTGTTATCGATACGATAAAGACTACCACTTCTATTATTGATTTCTATTATTGATTGATTGATATCAGATATGCAGAGCATATAATGGTTTCATGTATGTTACTACCAGAGCTCAATGATATTCGCACCTTGGAGTTAAAAGTGCACATAAGAGTGTCCTTTTTCGTAAATCCTTTCTACTATAACGCCAAAGTTTCACAACTACTGCCGCCAACAATTAAAACAGCTTCAAATACCAATCAAATGACTTTATTATTTGTATACCAAAGCAGTTATTGTAAGAGATATTAATTTACCATTCGGCTGTAGGTAGGTATGTAGTAGTGGGTGTCGTTCTATCGCCTTTTATTCACATTGCGGCCGCCATAGTGTACCTCCTATTCTTGAGTTGGTTGTGTCCTCCTCAAATGGTATGTTCGACCACTACCAGTACATCATTTGATCAGCATAAGCTCAGCGGATATTGATTCAATTATAGAAGGATACCTCTTGTCCCTCATCCTCATCTCCCCCCAACCTTGAGATATGAACGCTAATGCTAAAGAATGGCATCCGCCTGCTTCCCCTGTTGTATCTACTTCTATGGTATCATGTGTTGATAATAATGATAAAGATGATATAGAACAACGTGTCAATGGTGGCAGTAAGACTGCTGCAAATCATAATACAAGAAGAAGACGACAACATCAAAGAACGAGACAAAATAGATATGGCAAGAAGAATGTAAATATACAGTGTCAAAACGGGGATATATCGTCTACATCAAATAATACTGCTAATACAAATAAAGTATGCTACAATGATAGATCTACAAATACAAGCACAGCCGACAGCGGTATGGTATCTCCTAGTACACAAGATGTTCATGATCAATCTACTTCTATACAAAATCATATTAGTAAACATCAGGAACATCAGAAGCAAAAGCAACGAAGGAGAAGAAGACGGAAAGGAGGATCAGATGAGAAGAAAGATGATACAGTTCTATCAAGTAGATCAACTGCTGCCGCTGGCGGTGGCTCACATCATACACAGAAAGTTGCAAATCATAGAAGAAGACGTCACAAAAAGAAAGTTAATGGCAGTGCTACTTCAGAGAAGCATCCAGATGATGAACTGAGTTTTGATAACGATGAATGTAATTTCCCAACACTAAATACAAATTCCACCGTCCCATCCATACCTGTCAATAATGGTGTTGATATAAATTGGAATGATAGTTTAGCAAACAAACTAGCTTCGATAGAAATAGAAGAGCAGAAGCAAAAGTATTTATTAGAACAGTTGCAATTGGAACAAGATATGAAAGAGTCGGTACAATTGACAAAGCTTACATACAATAAACCACTGCACAATATATTAGATAATAAAGAAGTAGAGGTAGATGATCAGCTAGAGGATATACCAGAAACTGATGATACGAGTAGGCATCCAACTTCTTCGACAGAAGCATCAACTCATGATATCACCAACTATCAAACAATACCAAATACAAAACATAAATGGACAAATTCTGAATTAACTAAGATGCGTAAAAGATGGTGGGATGCTGTACGTGCTAAACGTAAGAAGGTTGAAGAGGAAAGGTTAGAGAGGAGAAGAGTAGTAGAAGAGAAGGAGAAGAGGAAGGTCTTGTCCGCTCGGAATGGTACGACTGGTGATATGGACAACGAGGTACATTATGATACTGATGACTCTTCTTCGGATGATGGTAGTAGCTCATCATCCTCGTACTCATTTTCCTCATCAAACGATAATCGATTAATCCACACCTCATACGATCCAATGGAGCCACCATCATTAACATCAACACCATTTGATGAAATGACCAAACCTAATAAAAAAAATCCTCGACCACAAACTCCACCAATAATACCATATATTAAACCAACTGTATCACAAACTATACTTGATTTAGAGAAGCAGTCTTTGGAATTGGATTATCCATTACATTATGCTGTTTATATTATATCATTAAAGGAGAATACGAATCACGAGATAACGGGCAATACCTGCAATGGTAGTAGATATAATAATGACGAGGTTGATGAGAGGAACAAGTCGGATGGAGAAGTTGTATTAAATCGGTTATTAAAAATGCAAAGTGATGAAGATGTTGATCAATGGAGAAGTTTGAGGGTTGGTTTATCAACCATTCGTGGTCTCGAGGATGAAGAATCAACATTGGAAACAGATCTACTTTCAGCAGATGTGAATGCCATGACTCCACTTCAGCTTGCCATATACCTAAATCTTCCAAGCATAATACGCCTCTTGTACACAACATCTACTACAACATCTACACACTATACAAAGAACAATAGTTGCGATGAAGAAGATGAGTATGGACGAACACCACTAATGTTAGCTTGTGAACTCAATCACGTGGAATGTATCCAAACAATAATGTGTATTTCATCACCAAGGAAGTTGGTACGTCGTGAACAATTGGGTGGTAATACTGCTTTTCACTTTTGTTGTATGGATCGACAACTTAAGGAGGAAGGAGGAGAAGATAGCCATGATCATCATCATCAACTAGCTACATCATCTACGCCACAATGTGCTTCTGCATTTGAAATGCTCTTACGATATACCCCCATAAAAGAACAAAAGAAAATACTTTCCACAACAAATCATAATAAACAAAACTTACTACATTTGGCATGCAATCAAGGTGATTTACAACTATTGGAAATACTACTTGATTGTCATAATAGTCCTGGTGTTAATGTAGCCAAAGCTTTAGAGGTTAAGAATTCGTTTGGTTATACTCCCTTTGTTTCGGCGGTGGCCTCAGAGTCGTAAGTGGATATTGTATGTTTTGATTGTTTATTGTACATGTGCTTTTTCTTAACTCATGCCTCTGTTCGTATGCCACTCTTCTCTTCACCAAGAACGGATATCGTCATGCATCTTTTATCAACTCGATTTGCCGTTAATTCAACCTTGTGGTTAGACTCATGTGCCTTGGTAGTAGCTGTATCAAATCGATCGGTAGAAATGGTAAAGCTTCTACTTGACTCATGCTATTCTTCTCCTCCTGGAGGACAAGTTTGTAGTGAAGTTAACAGGGCACTTCTGGAGACGGTGTATGAATACGGAGAGGAGAAAGACAGTACAAATAGAACTCATCAAGATAATACCACCTATGAAATCATCCAGCTGCTCATCACTGAGGGAGGAGCTAACCCTCATCTACCTTCCTTAATACAATTTCCTGGATACATGAAATCGTTGAGTGAATATGATGGAGAGATTCAGGAAGAAACTCCCCTGACTGCTGCAGTACGAGCTGGAGATCCAGTGGCTCTTCAATGTATGATGAAAAATTATTCAACCTCTCTTCAAGAAGCAAAACAAGAAAGAAGACGTGATCCAATGCTAACACAACAGCCAGAGTCATACTTTAGACTACTAGAGGAGAGAGAAGATGATATTATACACTCGTCTATTGATGCTGCTCTTGTTGCCTCTCTTTTCTTACTAAGGTATACTGGAAATCTCGATTATGGCAAATGTAGCCTTGTCTTATATGAACAAAGCACACATGGGAATCTATCCCAACAAGGACTACAATGGCTTGAAAAGTGTATAGCAACTGGACGTCTTATTCCGACCTTACCACATGGTATTACTTCAGAATCGGATGACAGTTTTGAGGTAGCATTGATTCGGTATCATATCCCAAGCTGTAGAGGAGAGAAGAAGTCCAAGTCTATAAATGATCTCCACCACCAAGGTGATACACATATGGATTGGAGTTATGTGTTGGCAACCTTACCATGGTTTAAAACTCGAATGAATGGAGTGAATTGTAACTGGTTGAAGAGAGTCATGTCAGATCCAAAGTTGCAAGAAGTAGATTATCAAAGAGCTGTCAACAATGACGAGTTTGACCTTGTTGTTGAGGGAGGAGTGAAGTTATGTGCTCATCGATCAATCGTCTCGGCCAAGTGTGGCAAACTCGCCGCTCAGATACGTTTCACTGAATCTAATTCTTCCGACGGTGACCGATTAAATGTTCATGTAGATCTTCCCCAATTGGTTGCAAAGATGCTTCTAAGTCATATCTACCATGGATCCATTGTATTCGGTTTGAGAGGGTCTTCTACTGAACAGTGTCAACAACTATTGGAACTAGCTCTACTTGCTGAAGAGTACCTATGTCCTTCCCTGTTGCTTGAATGTGAACTACGATTACTTGAAAGAAGTAGCTGCACTTTGTGTATATGTCCACAATGTAGCGGTGGCAAACAGATATCAACAAATCATGTGTCTTCGACAGACCAAGTAGCATATCGTGCCGAACTTCAATGTCTAGAGAAGGCTAGAGACAACCTAGATGAGAGCTTGTCTATGTTTTGTCAACCTAATGGAGTACACATTTACAAATCTTCCGTAGTATCAAGTAAAAGCAAATCAATTATCACGGCACAAAACGGACTCGATATTCTTGCGGTTGCTCAACAATTGGAGTGTTCCCAGTTTAATCAGCAAAGCTTGTATCGTTTAAAGAACAATCTGCCTAGTACTAATAGTACAAATAATGGTTTATCAAAGTCGAGTCTATCAAATCAATTTGAGCATATATCACTTCAAGGGGAATCCAATAAAGATGAAGTAACAACACAATCTATCGAGAAGATTTCCATCATGGAGAAAGATAATGATGATACCGAATACATGTCAGTTCCATTTGTTGCTGCTAAATCAATGGCAGTAAGGAGTATGTTAAGTAACTTTCCAGTAGTATTGAAGTCAGAATCATATGCACGCCAATGCAAGAACAACAGTTATCAAGAGGAAGCAGATATGGATGAAATCGATGATGAATCTTTCACCTCTCAAGCTGACAAGAATGAAAACGGGGTACTTCTACTTCAGGCTTGTTTGGAAGAGCTATAAAAGAAACATAAGTGTCATGCTAGTTAGTTACACAACAATTGGGATATTACAGGATTTAGTATTATTCTCTAGGGGGCAAACAGGACACATAAACTATCAATTCAACACCGCCAGTTCTCTAATGCCCAATGGGCTACATACTAATACCTCGGCGGAGTGAAGCTCTCGGTTCTTCTTGTTCTTCTTATTGGGTTTGGGTGCCCATGGGGCTACTACGTTGGTAGTGGATGCGGAGGCAGCAACAGAGACGGCGGCAGTAGTCCCATCAGTACAAGCACCTTCTTTGATAATACCATTGCATTGACCTAAACATGTTGGGGTTTGAACATTTCTCCTGCTTGGACTAAAGCATGCTCCGACCAAGGTAAAGGGGCCAAATCCGTTTTCTTCTTGGTCATCAAAGGCAAGTCCAATGTAGAGCTCATCAGAACAGGAGATGTGGATGTATCCAATCATATCACCAGAAATGGCATCTCCTTCGTATACCTCAAAATCACCACCGGTGCCACAAGTAGATCCAATATCAACAAAGTTGGAATCACTTCCCATCACATCTGGCTCGATACCTAAAAACTGACACCCAGATCTTCCTTTGACCTTTACACTAATTGCAGACGGAGCATCACCAGTACCAGTATACTTAATGGCAAAGTAGATAGGTCTACTACCGCTGAGCTCATTGACACACATGTTATCGTCATCACATGTCCCACATAGACATGCATCACTATCGCCACTACTACTACTAGATTCTTCATCCTACAAATAGATATAACGACGATGAGAGATTGAATTAGAACAAGAAAAGGAGTAAAGGAGGGACAGGTAGAATCATGAACAAGTTAGCAAGTATAAACTTACCCCAGGAATACAGAATCCTACAGGTGTAGGAACCACACCTCCACCAGCCGAAGGTTCTGGAGTACTCCCAATCGATGGTTCTAGAGAAGGCGATCCAGTCGGTAAAATAAACCAACCAATTTATTAGTAAAATAAACCAATGTAAAGTATCGAAGAAGGAGGAGGAAAGGGAGTAGATTAGCAAACAAATGCCACAAATCTAGTATACCACTTCATACACATTTACACTCACTGTCGGAGCTTTCGAAGGCAATTCACTTGGGCTGGATGACGGTGAAAAAGTGAGAAGGTTACACAATACATACTGTAGTTGATGGCGATAAGGTCGGCGCCCTTGTTGGTTTGGACGATGGTGAAAGAGACGGTGATGTAGAAGGTTTAGATGTTGGCGTTCTGGTTGGAGAAGATGTGCAGTCACCCTTGGTAGAATCCTTACTGCTTTAGTAGCAGCTCGCCTTTGTGTCTTCTTTGCAATCTCGGGTGCATCCTTGTCCTTGTTCGCCTTGCCTAGTACCCTATCCTTTCTCGCCTTGCCTAATCGTCGTAGTTTGCGCTGTGATAGATGAACATACATGACTTGTATATGTTGAATAGACATAATATGAGAACTCTACATCATAATCATTCGAGATATGTGCATAAGATGTGTGCTTCCTTACCTTGCGTTTCCCGACACCCAATGGCACAGTGTTTAGTTCATTACCCTTGAGATTCTGAGGTACCGAATCAGTTGCAATGTCATCGGGATGTTCATTCCATAAACGGAGGCCACTCGTTGTATGTGGAGTATGCATGAATACAACACTTGCAACGACGATAGCAAGAAGAGAAGCCATGCCGAGTATCATAGTCTTTGATTTTACTGATAAATTGCTAACGGACTTCATTATTGCTTTGGTTGTTGTCTTATCTTGTTGCTTAGCTAGAATGATTATGTGCTTCAGTTTTGATTTATGTGCTCTACGTCACCACACCTGCCTCTCATTTGCTGTAAAATAACGGCTAGAAGATAAAAACTATGCAGAAAAGCCCTCTACTTAATGTTAATGTTAGGTTTTTATAAGGAGTTACTACTACCCCTTATGATGTGTACTTTCCTGCCTCTTCTTCGTCCGGTTGTGACACTTTTCACTAATAGTATCGAAAATCCTCTCGTGCAGCAGCAGCCTTATCCCTTTGAGCACTCTTAATCTCCCCCAAATACTCTTGATATGATTGTAGAGCTGTCATGTAGTCGTCTTTTGTTGCGTCTCCTTTGGAATATAATTCTTGAATCTCCTTCAGAGAATCATTTTCCCCAGCCCTTACTGCAATCATATGATGCCTCAATGCTCTCTCTGCCTGTGCCTCGTTAATACCTAGATTATACCTTGCGTTTACATCTCCTCCCATAGCTGATAACTCATAATAATATGTGGCCTTATTCTCGTCGACTTCTACCCCATTACCCATATCATATGCGTAACCAATACTACGGTACGCTGACGCATAACCAAGTTCTGCTGCACGATGCCATAGTTCTAATGCCTTTGCATAATCCTGTGGATATCCGTTTCTCCCATCCCTATAATATACTCCTACATTGTGCATTGCTTGAGCATCACTTAACTCCATTCGTACCTTGTATCTTTTAATAACCTCTTCATCTGTAGCAGGATGTGGAGTTCTACAAAATGGACACTTTTGATTATCGACCGCATTCCCTTGGTCGTCATAGACTGGCGCATAACAGCATCCACTACAAAAAACTTTTCCACAGCATGACATGTACCTACTACCCGATTTCCGTGTAGGCAACCGTATGAAACATATCGGACAATCTTCTTCTGGTGGTGTTTGTTTGAATAGCTTTTCATCATGTAACTTCGCTTCATGCTCAGCGGTAAGTCTGAGTTCTTCGTTATGTTTCTCGGCAGCACGTCTGATATGTTCCTCACAATCTTTCTTATGTTTGTGTCGATGTTTCTTTTTGCAAGCGGCGTTGCAATACCTAGCCTTCTTACATTTGTTACATATATTGCTTATATCACTACCTTCTTTACCACAATTGGCACACAATACATTATTATCTATGGTGTTTATCCTCTGTAACTTCTCTATCACCTCATATACACCATCATCAATACATTCGTCATTGCAGCTATTGGGCGTGCTCATATCTGATATGTTGCTATGTTACTATTCACGTCGGTTATAGTCGTGTTACTGTTAGATATAGTCGTACTGTCTATATCACCAGACACTATATCGATAAAGAGGTAGATTAACTATTGGTTGGTGTTGTTAATTTCTTTTGGGTATGATCGATTGTAGACGTTTTACTATAAGTTCTTTTACCCCGACTATCAAACTGAACTAACTACCCACCAAGTATTCCCGATATATACCTCTGCTAGGTGAATTGTCATATGAATATCCTCAGTTATTAACACCACAAATACTAGTATTGCCTTTTGGCAAGGCACAAGCAGTGTGCTTTTTCATGAGAGACGGTTCGATCGCCAATATTTTCGTTGATGTCAAAAGCAAAATGAGTTTAGCCTTCTAATAATGCTGCCGAGAGTTGAGTGCTACTCTCTAAGCAGCATCTCCTAGTAGCAATTGTGTATGAGGAGATATTATAAGTGCACTTCGTTAGTCAAGACCTCAATATAAATGACACAGATAACTGTGTTTGTGTCATTTTTTAGGTTTGTATTTTAGAGCTTCGCTTTGATGTTGACGCCGGCAGGTAGGAGCTTGAGATCTTCTGCTGCAAGAATATTTAAGGTTCGTATTGGTATTACTTTGTTATGTAGGTGGATGTTTATATCTTTACTGTATATACTCATTGTCTTATTTTTCAATGAACAACACCCCAATGAAGGATATAACAAATCAATCTAAGGAAGCATTGCAATGAATACAAATCAAATGTATGATGCACAAGCTAGTAGTATCAAAGTAGAAGATATTGCAAATAATAGTAACAATAGATTGATACTTAGCCGTATCAAACGAAATAGTGCAGATGATAGCCATCAGTTGTGTATCAACGCCGATCGTTACGATAAAGAGGAATGCTACTGATACGTCAAATCCAGTGGATGGCAGCAACTTGCAAGTGTATTGGAAACCCCTAACTCCAATATGACAGAACTCAGCATTAATTGGAATGATAACGTTGACGGGCTTGCACTGGCCGCATTTACAAGATCCTTGATAAATAACAACACATAATGATGATCCGACGAACCCTCTGTATTCAATGGCCGTAGCTATCGACATTTTACTGACATTGAATCAAAGACGTAACAAGAAAGAAGTTGCTATGATTAAGATTCTACAGCATCACAATGAATTCATTATGACACAGCTATTTGAATGGGAATTCAAAGTCTTGCCTCTAGTGATTGATTGGTTTCAGAGGGCGTCTGCAATTACAATGCCGGAGAACTTTGAACCCAATATCGGTACAAGGAAGTTGTCATGTATCTATCAATTCGTAAGAGCTATGCCAGAGTTATATGTTGAGACACGCCTGAGGAAGCAGTTGGAAGATGTTAAATCTAAAGAGTCGGAGATGGAAAAGATACAAATGGACCTACGCCGTCAACAGTTGATGTTAGAATTGCAATTGAAAGAGGTGGAGGTTAAGAAGAACCTCGAGAAGAAGAGTATCATGGAGAAGCTTGGTCGGTAACAACATACCAGAGATAATGAATAAGTACATAACAACGAGTACCTAGCAAATAACATATATTCCCTTTTTATTACACATGTCTATACTCTCTCTTTGTGAACTCATCTATATACTCCTGTGGTTACTTAAGTATACTCATCCCCGTATTTTAATTGTTTATTGCACTCTCCAATATATATCCACGCCACACAACAAGTATAGATTAGAACTCTTCTATACCCATTCATTCTTTATTCTTTACCAATAAATCATCTAACTCCTTCCGTAACTTATCACGATCTTGTATCTGTTTCTCCTCCATCTTACTAGCCTCTTTATCACCATCATTATTCTTCTTAGTTTGCCATGACGTATCACTCTTCTTTGGTGTAACCTTTTTCCACTTTTCCTTCTTTTCTTCTTCCTTATTCTTCTTCTTTCTAAAACATGGACAACAACACATTAATATTTCAAATAATCCTAACTCTTCACCGATGATACGTTCCTCGACTATGATATCCTCAATTTTACGTGTGTTGGTATTAGTTACGGTCGTGCCTCCGTATTCATGTTCTTGTTTGATTTCTGTAATGTGTGATATGATACGGGTACCATCATCGAGTGTTTCATCGTTGGTGTGTTTGTTAACTTGGGGTATTGATTTTGTTGAACGGAGTGATGGTTGAACTGATGGGGCTACACTTGCACTACCACCGCCACTTTGTTGATTTGCAGCCATTTGTTTGGCTGCTGCTGATTGCTGTTCTTTCGATAATGGTCTCATTATATATGGATACGAATCCTATATAAAGCTTTAGATATACTTCTCGGTATCCTGTTGTTATCTCGTCGTCTTGTATGCTTTAGTCAACTACTTCCCTCCCCACTGTTAGTTTCTAGTGAAGAGACGTGCTAATAGTTGGGGGATACTTGGCTGGTCGTAGCGGAGTCGAGAGTCTTCTGATGAGTTGTCAATATCCTTGGCTCTTCGTTTTGAAACAACTGCCCACCCGTTTATCGCTAAAATATAGTGGTAATAAAGTTTAGTGTAGTTGCATCGCAGATATGCATGATCGGCTGCCGAGAGTTCCGAGGCCTTACAGTCTGCTTTAGATGATGATCAGAGTCTTCTTCAACTTTTCAAGATCTGTACCGCAAACAAAATGACACATCTCTTCACTTCAGATGTACTCAATGCTGATGATGAAGACCTTCCTCACAACCGCAATCCGCTTAGGCGGGAGCAGTTTACCCGTGTTAGGTGTATGGACCCGCCTTAGTAATAATTGCACTAAGACCTACCGACTAATGCTAATTATGGCAAACATATTATACCTATTTGCTGCTCATACATTAGTTCTCTTGAAACAATCAAGTATTAGAGATAGTGTTGATGCTGCATATCACATGCGGTTATATCAAGTAAAGAATACATAGTATTAATACTACAAGATAGTGTATCATTCATTAAGTTCAAAATCAAAATAGATAATTTAGACGCACCGTGTATGCATCATATGATACGATGCTATAGAATGATACAAATTGGGTTACAATAATACATTCTTTAATTGATGGTGTTGTCATCTGAAGGGTTACATTTGCTAAGTAATGTTGCTGCATGGCGTCATGACTTTGAGACGATTAATGATAAGAATGTTGCTTTGTGGCACCGTTACTACACTGATGTAATTAATTATTATATCATGAAGGAGACTCACCGTGAGTGGATCGATAATAAAAATAAGGAGAAGAAGATGAAGAAGGAGTACTCAACTTCTGATGGTTGGGAAGTTTTTAGGTTTCAAATTAGTGAAGAGCATCGTATCAATCGAACATTTAACACTTTAAATGATTTCTTAGATTATTGGTTTCATGAGTATCACAATCGTCAAGAGAGTAGTAATAGAATAGAGCCATGTTATATGAAAAAGGACACAAAGAAACAATCAGGACAAGGTCCAACCGGAGTCCAACAAGAAGCAGTGGAAAGATATCAAAAACTTTGCTACACTGATAAAGCGATATATAGAGCAATTGGAAAGGAGTACTTTAGAAAGAAAGTAGTATATGACAATAATTGATGTAACGAGATTCAGTAGATATCTAGGGCGTATCTATAGTTGCAATTGTCATCTCTATCTTTATCTATACTCTCATTCCTCTAATATCTTTCATTTGTTTTTGTGTGCATATCATATGTGCATTTATCATTCTCTCGGATTGGACTATCCCTACACGACCATACCTAGTAGATGTGTAGTAGAATCCATTCTCATACATCCAAAGTTGATTGTCGTATACTGCCGTGTATTGATCCGTGTAGAGAGTTGTCGGAGGCCGCTGCTGTTAATGCATGCAATATTTTGTTGTTGTAATCTAATTCGAATATATCACATCTCAAATGCACATAAATTATCTAATACCATCGGTGATATCGTATATCATATTGATTTTATAATTGTAGGGTTTGTTGCAGTATTGCATATCATACGTCTATTGCAATGAGTATGCGGCGTCAAACTAACCAATAAACAATAACCATTGTATGTTTTGACTATCATCGAATACCCGGATCATTATTGCAACTATTACAACTATATCGTTTTAGTTGTGTGCACACGCTCGAGCAATTGATTTTTTAACATTGCAAATCGTATATAGAGGATGAATTGCATGTAGTGGATGATGATATACTTTATTGTCGGAATTGCAAAGGCTGCATAAATAAGCACTACCATTCATCCAACGCTTATGGTAATACGAACATGATTATTTCCATAGGATCGTATTTAGCTGTTGAAGAGATTAATATTGTGATGAGCCCACATGCTAACTTGTAATTTTTCATGTACGTTCATACTAATTTGATCGTCACTTGTTCAGCCCTATTGCATTAGAAATACAAGGAGGCTTAACAATGAGAAGGAGCTGATCAACAACACCAGTTGTTAGATGGTTTTGTTGCCTCTATAGCTTCTTCTTCATCTCTCCAATCTCTCGACTCTCATTCAGTCTCTCAATTTTTGCAACTTTCCTCGCCTAAAATTTGCTATCGGCCGCTTTCAACTTCGGAAGGTGCCTAAAATAAACTTTACTGATCTTTACCTTAGTGTATGTAATACATTTACGGTTTATCGCCAATTCATTCTTAATTGACACGGAGGAGGAGGACAATTTATAGACGTTGGAGTTACCTAGGGTAAACTGATTGGAATCTATGGTCAAGTGGAATGACAGAAGCCTTCAATAGTATGATTGAAGATATTCTCTCCAAGCTTACCACTTCCAACGATCTTCCCACACATGCCACGATACTTAGCACCATTTCTACAG
>Ga0214480_100970_pt1 | contig 13537 bp, 8 predicted proteins | sample M1_20Mar14CPVII9_3_FD_165042 | JGI IMG/M metagenome (GOLD analysis project Ga0214480, IMG submission 165042) | Marine eukaryotic communities from Monterey Bay, California, United States - M1_20Mar14CPVII9sort6BwellE17 | ecosystem: Environmental > Aquatic > Marine > Unclassified | place: USA... | reverse complement strand
ACTACATGGTCAATGACAAAAGAAGTTTCACTTCTTTTGTGACGTAAAATTAAGTGAAATGTATCCATGAAACTAGACACAGGATGATCGTCTGATATCATCACGGCACATCCGTGATCACATTCTGCACCTTTTACCCAACCACGCCATAACTTATGTGCATCCGCTCTCTCGCTCTCCTCCTTCTTGGCCTGTTGTTTTGCTTTTCTTTCCTTCCCTTTGTTTCTTTTTCTACTAGACGCCGGCATTTTAATGTGGTGTTGTATCTATTTGCAAGTAATTGAAATTTTTATGGTATTAACTAACCGACCGATAATATACCTAATATAATATTACACTTATATTCGTAAATTGTATCATTCGTTTCGAAGGTTATTGGGCAGTGATTGTATATTGTATATTATCAACTGCAAGTAAACATGATGTCATTTTTTTAGGTGCAACCAATATCAGCAATTATATCGGAGTTGTATGTGTAATGTATACCCTTTTGAAAATTTCTCATATGTAATAAATAGATAACTAACTGCAATGCATGGGAAATATGGTTAGGCGGCGATGTTAGTTAAGTTGCCAATCTACTAATCAACAAAACGAAGCTAATAATATTTATTGACACGCCTTCTCAAAACTTACGTATATGAACGAACCGCAAGTAAAACGAATTACCTATATTGCTAAGCATGTACTAACATCAATATAACACCGTATATCATCTAGAAGAGCATAGAGCCAACGCTTTCTGCCCTACTAAATAATTTGCGACAAATCAATGTGAAAACAAAAAAAACGTATCGTAGTACTAATAAATACGGAACATCGGTGAGTACGTTATTGAAACGCAAAACTTACAATACAATACTGTGTGAGTATGAGTGATAGTGGCGTAGTATTAATTATCGATTCGTATACCGTGGCATAGACAATTATCTCAGTTGTTTATAACGCTCTTTCGATTGATGTCACTTAGGTTATTGATGTATCAATAGTTATTGCAATAAAGAGGTAAAAAGTCACCACCACAAAAATACAAAATTTTAGTACTCACCGCATCTGTGGTAAGAGAACTTATACTACGCCTATACTCTGTCGCCACCCTTAAGATATATTTAGTATAATAATATTGATCAAGCACGATGAGTGATAGTGAACCTACTAATACCAGTGACGATAACAAGGAAAGAGAACCGCCATCTACAATTATAACAGAAGCGTTACTTTACCTGTGCAAATCAGATGAACTTTCAATAGCCACACTAAAGGAAACGATTAACAATCCTGGATTGAGCCCCGTATATAATGGAAGATATGATTATAAACGTGATCCAGATAAAACACTGTTTGTCTTCCATCATGCATGCGAAAATAAGAATGTTACATTGGAAATTATCAAATTTCTTTTGGATAATAGTATTAAATGTTTCCCGAATGCACCGCAGACATTAGGTATAGGATTCGCTTCTTGGCAAGGAGATGATGATAATCCTGCTCTTGAGGCCTACCCGCTACACATTGCATGTGGCAATGATTACTGTCCCGGTGATGTAATAAGGTTTCTAGTTGAGCAGTATCCACCGGCATGTGAACATTTATCGAACATTAATGAAGGAGTGAATTATAATTATGCGTATAACGCAGGATTACCTCTTCATTATTATCTGTCAAGAAACAAAAACGTTGATATTGATACGGTTAAGTTGCTAGTAGTAGTAGAGGCATATCCCCAATCTTTGATGACAACTGATGGAGTGGATGATGAGATATGCTATCCTATTCATGCTCTTCTTTTAAACGAATGGACTAACAATATACATGAGATTCTTACTTATATGCATGAACACAATCCTGCTTCCCATCATGTTTTGAATACAAGTAGTGGTACACCGCTTCACGTGGCTTGCCAGAGCCAGGGAGTGAATCTAGCAATAATTGAGAATCTATTCAACGCATGGCCAGAGGCAATTAGAATGACAGACAACAGCGGTTATCTCCCTATACATGATCTCTGCCGTAATAACAAGATTGACGATTTTGTTGCACTAGAGATTCTACAATTCATGCTTCATGCTGATCCAACTTTGCCGAGAGTGACAACTGGCGAAGGTTATTCCCCCATTCATCTTGCAGTCGATGGGAATGGGATGTCAACGGCTTTTTGTAAAGTACTCATCAAAGCAGATCCAGAATCAGCGAGGATTAGATCAGATGATGGTAGGTTGCCAATCCATGAAGCGTGCTGTTATGGAGATAGAGATACGGTGCAATACCTATTGGAAATATATCCTGAAAGTATTAATACTCAGAATAATGAGGGATGGTCACCTATTCATCTCGCAGCTCAATTTGGAAGGGCTAAAACGATTGAGTTACTGCTTAAACACGATCCTGATGCGGCATCAAAGACGGCCCAAAATCCAATGGGAGAAGGAATGCTTCTGCCTTTGTATTTAGCTTCTTTTTCTAGTTCTGGGAATGGGAACTTAGAGACAATCAAAGTTCTATACGATGCATACCCCGAGGCCATCCATGTACGTACAGAAGGGACTACCCCACTCAGTGTAGCAATAGTGATGAGGAAGCAAGAGGTTGTTAACTTTCTCCATACACAAGACGTCTATGCACGCAATGCACAAGATCTGACAACTATGACAACACCTGATGCGAATGGCTGGTTACCTCTTCACCAAGCATTGAGAGATAACGCTCCTCTCGGGTCGATAAAGTTGCTAGTGGAGGGCAATCTTTCAGCTCTACGAACAGCTGATAGTCGGATGGCGTTTCCACTGCATCTTGCTTGTGAATTCAGTTCGGTTAAAGTTGTTCGATATTTGATAGAGGAGCACGATGGTATTCCAATGGGTCAATTGGATGCAAACAAAGATTCTATTCTTCACTATGCATGCCGTGCAGCTAATTTTGATGTTATCAAGTACTTGATTGAAAGTCATCCATCTTTAGTAGCACTAGCGGAGGGGAATGAGAAAGACGAGCTGCCAATTCACTTGCTGTGTGAGGCTGGAGATATTAGAGAGGATAGCGATAATAGTGCGGAGTATGTTGATACTATTTGGTTAATGTTACTTGCTGACCCAGAAGCACTCATGTCTTAGAATGGGGACTACAATTTAGATTATTGGGCTTCATTATACTGTACATTTAAATGCTTAAGGTTGGGAAAGACTACATATATTTAGTGTACTTGTTAGTCTCTCCTCCTCTTCCTTGCTGTCTGTATCATTGTCACCGTCTCAGGATAGGCCTGAAGCAACCGGAAGCATACATCAGTATAATCAAGACTATCCCGCACTTGTTCATCCTCACGATCGAGCAGCAACTGAAATGGAAGTTTGTTATCTGTATTTGTATCTGATACTAAGGAGGCATTATTTGTCATCAAGTGTTTAATAACTTCCAAGTTCCCCCCACGGCATGCATAGTGAAGTATGGAATCTCTGTTCATATCCAAATAACTCATTGGGATACGACTAAGCTCCACTAAATACTTGACAACCTTGACGGGGCTAAACTCACAAGCAATATGCAGAGGAAATGCCATGTCTTTGTCAGCAATCCGTATAGCTGAAGGATTAACTTTCAATAACAGCTTAATAGACCCGAGTGGAGCTTTATCCTTCAATGCATGATGAAGAGGCAGCCAGTCTTTCTCATCAAGAGTATGCATGGCTGACATATCTTTTGCCTTCTGAGCGTATGCTTGTTGTATTTGCAAGAAGTCTTCAATGGCTGAGCTGTTGCTGAACTCATTCATTCTTACCATATCAATCGGTACACTCCCTCGCCCATTAGGAACCGAAAGAGCTTCTGGAAAGGCGTCGTATAATACTTGGACTGCCTCTATTCCTTCACTACAACATGCTAAATGTAATGGTAATTGATGGGCATTATTAGTTGTCTTCTTTGATGCTCCATCAGGATCATGTTTCAGCAGTGTTTCAACGATATCAGTTCTTCCAAGTCGATAAGCTGCATTATGAATAGGTAGCCAACCATCACTATCCCGGGCATTGATACTTTCTGGATAAAGTTCTAGCATGTACTGAATTGTATCAGCATTGGACTGAATTGTATCAACAGTAGCATCTTCATGCCCACATGCTCTGTGGATTGGCAAGACATTATTTGATGTTTGAACTCTAAGAGATTCTGGGTATACATCGATGAGCACTTCGCAGAATTCAACCGAGTGCCTGTTGACTGCACAATGAATTGGTAGCTCCCCGTCCCAATTTCTTTCTCTCGCAATTGTTTGATCAGTGTCAAGCATGAACCGTAGAATATCAAGTGAATCATTATTATCCAACATATTATTTTGACAAAGCTGGTGAATAGGAAGACATTCATCGGATCTAGGCATACGCATAGTCTCTGGCCATGCATTGAATAGAAGCTGAACAATCTCTAGATTCACACTCTTGCTCTGACAAGCCAAATGAAGAGGCGTAGCGTCATCTCCATCCAAAACACGTATAGACGATGGACTCAACTTGAGTAGACACTCAAGAATATCTTTTAGATTATCAGCGTCGATATTTTGATTACATAGAATAGCATGGAGAGATGGCCAACTCTCATCAGCAATCATCAAAGATTCAGGATACGCCTCAATTAATAGTTTCACAATGTTGATATCAATGTTAGAAGCTCGTGCCAAATAGTGATGATGTGGTAATCCCTTGACACCCCATTTATGTTGCTCGGATTTCACCATTGAAATCACTTTGATTGGTGATGTATATTCTTTCAGTAGCAATTCAATAACTGAGCCAGGGCAGTGCTCATTGTGACATGCACAGTGCAATGCATATAATGGGGTACCGTCGTGATAACTTACCGTCTGCCATGATGCCACCCCAGGAAAGGAGTCTATAATACACTCAACCATGTCTAATGTCACATTCTTATTCAAACACATCGTATGTAGAAAGGGGTTTTCATCATATGCGTCGTATGCATCATCAATATCACTATCAGCTGGAAGTTGACTAATCTTCTCACGTAGGGCAGTCAATGACAAACTATCTGAACCACACAAATCATTTAATTCTTTTATTATTGTATTCATTATTTCAATAAACCAAGAGGCAAACTTTATGTCGGTTCTCGGTAATAATTAATTGCAATTATACAAAGATATTATAGGTACAATGTCGTAATCTCTCCAGGAGTATATAAACAATATGACGAGGGTGGGTTCAGTCTCAATACTACTAATGAGTCAATATCTGTACGAATATTTGTTTTGTATGAAGCTGTGTATTTGCTTACATGTATCTGCTGAACTTTGAAATCAAGATGTTGTGCACAAGTTAGTAAAAGCTTTATTGCTCAATGAATATTGATACTACCATCTCCAAACAACAACTAATCGATAGACCGTTAAAAAACCTTGTATATCCCTTATACTTTCTATACCAAATGCTATATTGCAATAGTAATCGCTGTTCAAAGTTGTGTCGGCGGCGGAGACACAAAATAAAATAAAATAAAGTGAGAGAGATTTATTTTGAAATGCTTACAAGTGGAATGTCATTTATAAATCATACTTTACGATATGCAACTTAACTGGGCAGTAGCAGTAGTTGTTCGTAGAAGCCGCTGCCGTGGTTATATATTCTGTATGTTATATATATGAGTACTAATTGTGTTGTCTATTAGGGCGTATCTCGGCTCTATAAGAATAAATGTTTCTGTCATTTTTATTTAGTTTGTGGTGTCAATTCTACCTATCTAACATATCTCACCTTCTTACTCTTCACAATACTCTAAATACCTCTACTATTAGTTGCCTATCTATCTGTGCTACTTCAGATGAGGTAGTTTAGTAGTTTGGGCTGATTGAAGTGGTGGCGATAAGATATAAGGGCGCATACACGATATAAAACCTCACAAATTTTAGGATGTATGCAATAGTTGTGGTTGTTGATATACCCATTGTTCTTCAGGGATAGGGGTTCTATATTGCAAAATTTCAATCATATAATGGCAAAAGCTACATCATTATCTTCATGGATTTCCAATCGTAGACGGGACGAGAGGAGGAGAAAGAGGACTCCTAAAATTTCATTAACATCAGATGATTCACTTCAAAACCGTAGGTGCACCGCCGTCAGTGGTGGTAAAAAACAAATGGTAAAGAAGAAGAAATGTAGATTTGATAATTCAAGTAGCAGTAGTAGTAGTGATGATGAATCATTTGCAACACGAAAGCTACGTATAGCCCAAAGGAAGAAGAAGTCGGCAGCTTCTACCAAATCCAAATCAATCCATAAGAAGAAGAAGGTCAACAAAAGCTGTATAGATTTGATGGATTCAGATAATGATGACGGGGTAGATATTGGGAGGAGAACGAAGAAATATAAACATAACAAAATACCATCGTGTATAGAGTTGATTGATTCAGATGATGATGCCGATCGTATAGATGTAAATAAGAAAAAGAAAGGTAAAGGATATGAATCAACAAGCAGCAAAGATGATGTGGACCGACGGACATCTCGGGTTACGGCTGAACTGAGAAATGATAGAAGTACAACAACCCGATCATCCTCAGATCAGGACCGTGAATCTCTCATACGAAGATCAGAACATCTTGTTACAAAGAATGGAGTAGTTAAAACAACATCATCAATTTCAGAATTGGCACGAAAGTTGTTAGGACAAGAAGACGAGGCTGCCAAATCTAATGATGCTATTAGTGAGTCGATCTTAGCCCGACATTTACATGCCGCTGCAAGAGCACTTGGTTGGGCATCATCAACCACAAATGGCAGTTCTTCTAGACGTGACCCGTCATCAATGGAAGACATACTTCAATCACTTGATAAATGTCAAAGAGATGCACTAGTTGCCGTGGAACGACAGGCTAGACATAGACACGAGGCTGCATATCCCAAAGTTCAACAGCGTATTGTATCACTCGGATACAAGACAGAAGATCTTGATAACTGCTTGGCCTACATTCGAAATGAAGCACCAATTATCATCCATTTGAATGAACAATGTCTGTCCTTTCTGGCGGCACCGGGAGAGACACATTATCGTAACCTATTCGAGGTTAATACAAGTGGTGGTAATAGATCACATGAATTGAGGTATCAATGGGAATGGAAAATGTTTGGATCGACGTATGATAGGGCAACGCCATTTCAACGAGTCAAGTATGGCTGTTTAAACTTTACCGGAGATATAGAAGGTGTGGCACCCGCAAGACGGTATGGGCAGTTCTTTATTACATTGAAACAATCTGTGAGGCATAGATGTACCTTCTTCAATATGGATTCGAGTGACTTTGGACGACTTAGTAGTTCTCTTCCTGATACACTTGCCACGGCTAAATATTACTGTCACATTCTCGAGAAGTACTCCGATGCCGAATTACATTCCATCCTTGCACTGAACAAGATTGGAGGCGGGCAATCAAAGTGCATCAACTACAAGGAAGTTCAAATCCACGGTCCAGTTTGTCTTGCTACAGATGTCGAGGCATTGTCTATTCCAGGACGAGAGATTGATGCGTCGAGAGACTTGATGAGTATGGTGGAGAGGTTTCAGAAGAAATCAAATTGTACGATACTGTGGCAGGCTGATCTTCTCGGGCATGTCTCTTCTCGTCGTCGTATGGACGGTGGCATGCATCCCCACCCAATGCCTTATGGAGCATCAACACCTGCTGCTCCATATACTATTGATACTACTGGTGGTGGTTCCTCATATGGAGGAGGCTATGTAACAACAACTCCTAGCACATTCGTTGGTGGCGGTGCTTATACTGGTGCTCGTTTCGGATATGGAGGATTCAGTGGTCCATCTGCCCCGACTCCTCACCATGGAGGGAGCAGTGGTGCTTTTGGAGTCTCAACAGGACCATCTAGTGGATTTGGTTTTTCTTCAGCGGGATATTTTACGATTGGGGGAGTTTATACAACTACAGCAAGTGGGTTTGGTAGTCATCCTACACCGTATCGAGCAAGTGCCGCACATGCTTTTGGAAGTACTATGCCCGTTACATATGCCACTCCACCGGTACTGGTACCAGCCTATGGCCCAGCTTTTGGCAGCAGTGGCTACAGTTATCCAGTTGGCCCTTCGTATGCCTCTGGCAGCACTGGTCATGCTTTTGGTAGTGGCCCTTCATACAGCAGTCACACTTTTGGTAGCAGTGGGCATACTTATGATAGAGGTGGTGGATTTGCTCATCCTACTAGTAGTACTTATGATGAAAGAGGTCATGGAGGATATCATCATGCGAGAAGTGGCGGGGGCTACGGAGGAGGAGATCATTATACAGGAAGTCACCCAAGTGGCTATTGATAGTATTCAATAAATTACATAATAGAAGACCATATTTTGTGAAGTCAAAACTAGTGTCACTACTAGTCACTACTTCTCTCTCTTTCTACTTTCTGGAGGTGAAGATTTGTATGCAAGGAAGAAGCACAGGACGAACCAACCCTGACACAGTAGCTATACCACTCTATGACACGTCACCCACTAAGAATATAAGAGATATCTATGAGTACTAACGAGACACATCCACAAAACACATCTGTGCTGAGCACGACATCTTTTTAAATAGACGTTGTCTCGCCAATATATTTTCTACAGTCCTCCCTGAGAAAAGGCGGGGGGCACGCAGCACAACATACCAACCATACATAGCGGCTTACAATCCTCCTCGTACACATGGATATCCATAACAATAAGCGTAGAATAGATTCTACTAATGCCGATGATCATAATGATAAGCGTGCAAATACAAACCGCAAACTTTTGCCTGTAACTTTATTATCTGGATTCTTGGGGTGAGTTGAGTTGCAATTCTTTCTGATTATATACTGTAGTATGGTATGCAATATATAGTAGTTGCAATTATATGTCAACTAACCTATATACCTCTATATACATATGTATCATATCATATATCGCATACCCATACAGGGCAGGGAAAACGACACTCCTCAAACAAATACTACAAACAAAAGAACAAAATTTCAAGATAGCCATCATTATTAATGATATGGGTGCATTAAATCTCGATGCTGAGGAGATTAAGAAACATAAGTTAATACAAGAGAAGCAGGAGATGGTTGAGGTATGTTTGCTATTTGTTGTGTCGATGGATAGTTGATGTGTCATATATCTCACACTTTTGCACACATCATATGTACATCTTGTTCACATCATATGATCATACAGATGCACAACGGATGTATATGCTGTACACTCCGTGGTGATCTCTTAAAAACTGTTAAACAATTAGCATTAGATGATGCCAATTATGATTACTTAGTTATTGAATCAACGGGTATATCCGAACCATTGCCAGTTGCTCAAACTTTCGTATTGAATTCTAATGAAGACGAGGAAGGAGACGAAGATGAAGAACAACAATTTGAACCATTATCAAACTATGCAAGAATGGACACGTTAGTTACAGTCATAGACGCCTACAACTTTACTTCTATCATCGGGACGATAGAACAAGAGTCAGATCGAACAAAGTACTTCGGCAGTGATGATGTAGAAGGCACAGAAGGAGGGGAAGAATCAATAGTACAATTACTCATTGATCAGATTGAATTTTGCAATGTTATATTACTCAATAAGATTGATCTGCTCACTGACAAGTCATGTATTGAACCAATCAAGGCTGTTATTCAAAAGTTAAATCCCAAGGCTACAATTATTATACCTGACAAACCATACTTTAGTGACTTTAATGTCATGGATACGATTATTAATACCAATTTGTTTAATATGGAAGAGGCACAAGAAATGGCTGGCTGGATAGCTGAACTTGAGAAGTCACATCATACACCCGAGACTGAGGAGTACGGGGTAAACTCATTTGTTTTTCGAAATGATGAACGTCCTTTCCATCCTGAGAGATTAGCAGCCATTATGAAGAACTTTGGTACAAGTCTTGTCAAGAACATATCTGGAGAGGGTGGAGATACTACCAAAGATGAGATCTTTTCAAATGTAATACGATGCAAGGGAGAGTTATGGTTATCAAATGTCGATGCTTGTCCAATAGATGTTCATAGTGTAGGACGGCAGTTAGTTCTAGAACCTGCAGGACGGCCATGGCTGGGCAAGGTAGTTGAGACACATCCTAACGGCGACCCAGAAGGTGCCAATCCTAATCCAGAAGATTGTGAAGTATGGGAGACATTTGAACTTACATCTCAAACGATTGCAGACATGAAAGAAGAGAAGAAGTGGAATACCCGCTTTGGTGATCGTCGATCGGAGCTAGTCTTTATCGGTATCAAATTGAATGAGAAGATTATGAGAAAGGAGTTGAACAATGCCCTATTGACTGATGAAGAGTTGAATGTGGCTGAATCGGAAAAGAAGAAGGTATGGGCTGATAGTTTGGAAGATTCATTCTTCGATGGTTTGTCGCTTTGGGCTTTGGAAGACATCATGGGAGTAGAGGAAGACGCAGGGGGTGAGAATGAAATGTGTAACCTCCAAGAGGAGTAATATAAGAAGTTTGTAAGTATATTAGCTCCACAACTAGTATGTCGTAGCCCCCCATTCTAAGACATGAGTGCTTCTGGGTCGGCAAGTAGCATCAGCCAGATAGTTTCAATATACAGAGTACTATCATCGCTATCCTCTCTCCTCTTTCCAGCCTCACACAGCAAGTGCAGAGGTAGTTCCTTCTTCAGATTCATCTCTACTGATGCTACCACTGAGGAATGATTTTCCATCAAGTACTTGATAACATCCAAATTTCCACCACGGCATGCATAGTGAAGAACTGAGTCCTTGTTTGCATCTAAATGGCTAACGATATGCTCGTTTGATTCCCCAACTAAGTACCGAACAACCTTAACCAAACTAAATTTACATGCAATATGCAGTGGAAATACCAGCTTTATATCGGCTGTCCGAATAGCTGAAGGATTCCCTTCCAGTAACAACCTTATCGATCCGAGTGGAGCCTTGTCCTTCAAAGCATGATGAAGAGGCAACCAGCCATTATGATCTAATGTAGTCATAGTTTTCATATCTTGTGCTTTCCGTGCATAAAGAACTTGTGCTTGTAAGAATCTTTTCAAAGAACTCTTTTCTGCTAATTCAATTGGGGTCTCCCTATTGCCATCACGAGCATTAAGTGCTTGCGGGTATGCATCGTATAGAACTTTGGTTGCACCTATATTTCCTGCACAGCAAGCTATATGCAATGGCAGTCCACGGTTATTCTCTATCTTCTTTGTTGCCGCATCAGGATCATGTTTTAACAATAATTCAATTACTTTTGACTTTCCATACGTGGCTGCAATATGTATTGGCAATTCCCTGTCGTTGTCTCCAGTATTGATACTTTCCGGAAATAGGTTCAACATAAACTGGACCGTATCAACAGCATCCACTCTCCCTCCCTTGCATGCTTCATGGATTGGCAAACTACCATGGTCTGTTCCAACTCTCAACGATTCTGGGTATACATCGATTAAAACTTTGCAGAATTCAATTGACATTTCATCAGCTGCAAGATGAATAGGGAGATAACCACCTTCATCCGTCCTCACTTTTGGCAAATTTGGATCGGCATCAAGCATAAACTGTAGTATCGCAAGAGCATCAGCATCATCGACATTGCCATAATGACAGAGATCATGTATAGGGAGCCAGTCACTGTGATCTCTCATTCTAATTGATTCTGGCCATGCGTTGAATATAAGCTCAACAATTGCTAGATTTACATTCTTGCTCTGACAAGCCACATGAAGCGGTGTACCACCAGCTGCATCCAAAACACGTAGAGAAGCAGGGCTGCATTCATGCATGTATTTAATAATTGTGTGTAGACTATCCGTCCTTTTATTATTATTATTATTGAGGAAAAGGGCATGGATAGGATAGCATATATCTTCATCAGTTGTCATCAAAGATTGAGGATATGCCTCTACTAACAATTTAATGGTATCAATATCAACATTCTTATTTTGTGCCAAATAGTAATGAAGAGGTAATCCTGCAACCTCATTGTCATCATATATCCCTTCGTTAATGTTTGATAAATGTTCACATGCCGGTGGATACTGCTCAATTAGCAATCTTATCACATCATTGGGACAGTGTCCATTAGCGCATGCTACATGTAGTGGATACGTCTCTGAAATAGAAGTCTCGTCTCTATGTCTAGTAGCAAATTCTGCATAATGTCTGTGCTGCATCAGGGAAACTTCTTATGTTGTTATTTAATAGAAACTGAATTATCTCCAACGTCACATTCTTATTATAGCAGGCATGATGGAAGACAGACAGTGTTTTATCTGGATCACGTTTATAATCATATCGTCCGTTATATACGGGGCTTAATCCAGGCCGATTAATTGTTTCCTTTAGCGTGGTTATTGAAAGTTCATCTGATATGCATAAATAAAGTAACGCTTCTATAATTGTGGATGGCGGTTCTCTCTCGTTGTTGTCACTGGTATTAGTAGATTCACTATCACTCATCTTGCTTGATTAATATTATTATACTAAATATATCTTAAGGGTGGCGACAGAGTATAGGCGTAGTATAAGTTCTCTAACACAAGGTGAGTACTAAAATTTTGTTTTTTTGGTATGTCTTCTAAGCTCTTTATTGCAATAACTATTGATACCACGATAACCTAGATGCCACCAGTCAAAAGACCATTAACAACGAATATACTGACTGTGTCGACAACAGTATATGAAGTGCCCTAATACATATAATACATATATGATGCGCCAATAGTAATAGTCACCACTAAGACACTTAACGCACACGAATCAGAAAATATTTGGCGATCGAACTGTTGTTTTCTGTGTAAGTATGAAGATGGGCATAACAATGTCGATTGGGGCACTTCGTTACTGTGATAGAACAAATTACTAGTTTTTAATCGGTCTATTGATTAATGTTGGTTTGGAATGGGTAGTATCAATATTGCTTGAGAAATAAAGCATTTATATTACTATTTTGTGCACATCTTGTGTCCACAATTTATATTTGTTCTGAATTGGAGGAGCTACTCAATATATACACAACGCAGGCATAATCGAGCGTATTGAATATCAACATTTAAATAAAAAGTATAAGATGGATGAATTGCGAGATTTATGTTTGTCGGATGATTTATCATTAACTGCACTACGCGAGAAGATTAGTAATCTACCCATATCGATCTTGGCCGGCGACATTACTCAAAAGACATAAGCCTTGCTAAATTGAGCTTAGGGTCCGCAAGAATTTTTCGACCTTCCACGTGGAATATATTGGCCAATTTTCTAGGGGCTTCTTAGTAAAAATTTGATTTGCATCTTCTGTGAGTAGTAGTTTGATATTGAGATAATCAAAGGTAACAATACTGTTTCTAACCCATTTTTGCATGTAGAATCCATTTTTGATATCTATTTGGGGCTCAACAAAACCTAGGACCTAGTATCTGGCCAAGAGTTAAATAGAAACTTGACTGCCTCATAACTCACCATTCTGTTTCTGCATGCCAGATCTAATGGTGTTCTACCC
>Ga0214480_100968_pt1 | contig 13571 bp, 13 predicted proteins | sample M1_20Mar14CPVII9_3_FD_165042 | JGI IMG/M metagenome (GOLD analysis project Ga0214480, IMG submission 165042) | Marine eukaryotic communities from Monterey Bay, California, United States - M1_20Mar14CPVII9sort6BwellE17 | ecosystem: Environmental > Aquatic > Marine > Unclassified | place: USA... | reverse complement strand
TCTTCGCGTCACATGCAATTTGATGAAAACACTATGGAACTAAAGCTTCCAAGCCTGTCATCCTTCTCTAAAACTGGTTTAGAAATCAGATCGGACGTTGATTTTACAGACCATGTACTCAAGAACATAAAGCTTGAAACCAATGCAACTCTTGAGAATGTAATTGTCAAGACCAGTTATATTGAGAATGCATTATTGCACAACTGTACAACCACGAACCTCAATCTTGGTGATGTATCATTGGATTCATTGTCAGTATCTCAATTTGATTCCACTGCTATTGTTGGCTCATTACTCGTTGCTGGAGAAGGTGGTGTCATCGAAGCAACTCCAGTTATCAAGCAAGACAAAGAAGGTTCGTTGTCGATTGATGGCAAAGTTACTCTCACAAAGTCTCTAGATCTCAATGATCAAGACATTCATAATGCCAAGTTAATTAGTGGTTCAATCAATGGAAACATTGATGTTTCGGTAGACTCCATTAAAGCCAAGAGTATTTCCTTGTCTGATATCACGGAGGACAAAACAGTAACATCCGATGGCTTGGCAGTGTTGGGTCTGGATGGTAGGTTAAAGATGGGTCCAATATTAATCGACAAGGAGAGTGGAAGTGTTGGAGATTTCAAGGTACACGGGACTGTTGATTTCACTCGTCAAGGCAAAATTAAGGATGCACTGGTAATGGGAGGCACCGTTGATGGACTCGAGAAGCTTAGTGTCAGTGGAGAGACAGAGCTTGGATCAGGACTTCAAGTCGTTGGCGAAACATACCTAGATGGCTCACTCACTGTCAGCGGTAGCGTGCTCGGCAGTGGACCTTACGTTGACGTTAGTGACAAGCGTTTCAAGAAGAACATCAAGCGAATGGATAGTGCAAGTATACTCAATAAGCTTTGTCAGGTCAATGGTGTATCCTACGAGCTAGATTTGAAGAGACTTGGACAGCAGCACACTCGGCTTGGCGGCGGATTGAAGAACGATCATCAAGATGCACAGTTTGGTTTTGTTGCTCAAGACGTTGAAGAGTTATTCCCAGAGATTGTGTCGTCTATCGACGGAGAAGAAGATTACTTGGGCGTTCAATACTCACGCTTTGCTCCACTTTTGGTTGAAGGGTTGAAGCAGTTGACTAAGGAGGTTCGTAATCTTCAAGAAGAGAGGGATGGTATTATGAACAGGCTGAAGGTATTAGAACAAAGGTTGACGACATTGGAAGAAAAATAGGTAGTAACATGACCTCATTACAATTGATATTATTTATATACCAATGCCTCCAAGCTCTTCCTGAAAAATATCAATCGTTCTTTGTAGCTTTTCTAAACTGCTCTCTTTGCACGAGTGTCCATGAGTACATTGACCTTTCAGATTGTCTTTTACCGTGCCAAGATAGTTGTCAACCATATAAGCCGCCGCTTCTCGACAAGCACTTGTAGAAATACCAAACTGTTTATGTATTGTACCCTTCCATAACCCTGATGCATAGTCCTTATATTGTTGAGGTGTATCAATAGAAGGCTGTCCTTGTGCTTCAATGTTATGCATACCCGCACTTGTCATGGCTCGTGTTCGAAATGCTGAGACCCTTGGCTCTTGAACAAATACTGCACAGTTGGAAGACGGATACAAACCACAATCATGTATGTCACTAGTTTCATTTGTTTCCGCCAGTGTCATATTCTTCTTATCCTTGTTGTTATGATTCACCACTATCTCCCAGTATATCTTTGTATGTGGATATCTCGGTACATCTTCTTCTTTTGACCCTATAGCAAACCCCAAAGTCAATCCTGCGGTGACACACGTCATTGGCATTTGAAACACTTGCAAGAGGCCTGGGGTATCACTATTACTAGACGACGATGGGTTCCATTGAACATGTGTATTTGGACACCAATATAACCATTTTGCTGTTCCAAGATTTGGAGGTGGTGGCTCATCGTTACTACTTTCATCATCATCTTCTTCTTCTTTAGTTTTTTCAACATATTCACTCACTTCTGGATCAACCAAGTGTCTTATTGCCACATCATGTAATGTAGCAAAGTATTCGACATTCACTCCATCATCAGCATCAATCCTAGTCTCCAAGACCACTCGATGATTTCGTGCTTCATGTGCTCTTCTAATGATTTGATATGCATCTTCATTAGCCGGGAAGTAGTTGTAACCATTATCAAAGGCATCTAAAATGTCCTGTCCTGCTTCACCACCACGCCATCCACCTGCTTTGACACCAATACCAAAATTGGTATTACTTCCCACAACTATAGTGAAGTGCTTCACAGGTTCCAAGACTTGTTGTAATTCATGTAATACTGATTTATCCAGGTTGGGATCTACCTTGATTATCCATAGAAATATAGGATCTATAACTTTCTCATGATGTTTGTGTTTATTGAGTATCTGATGAATTTCTTTTTCCCATTTGGTGTCTTGATATAATTCTGTTTGTGCAGATGAATCTAACATTGTTTGTTTCATTAATGATGGTAATGTAATAACTTCTAATAGTTTGAGACGTGACCTGGCAAGGTTGACAAGTGTACCTTGTTCCTGTTGAAATCTTGTAGTAACAATGTGAATTATTGGCCAAGACCATGGAGGAGAATCATTACTGATAGTATCTGTATATGCTATTGGTGGAGATAATTGATAATAATTCTTTGGTAATTTGATATGATTTTCATGTGTACTACTACTCTGTTTAGTTCTTCTCAACTTGTGAGGTGAATGGACAATGTCATTCATACTACTCGTTATTTCTGTAGCATCTAATTGAAACACAATAGATATCATTTTTAACCATATAAATAGCACGACACCAACAATTATGGTTGCTACTTTTGTAACTGTCAATGAATATCCATTGGAAGTAGATATTCTATTACTAGGCGTAGTAGGAAAAGGTATTGGCTGTTTAGTAGTTGAAAGTCGTTGAATATTAATATGATTTTGTTGTTGCATTAACTTTGGAGAGGATTTATTTGTTTGACGCTCTGGTGAGCGTCGTTTTCTAGCACCATACATGGCTTGTTGGTTACTAATTTCTCGTAGTGTATTATTGTTCATATCTTCTTATCCTATTGCTGTTTTCAGTGTTATCATCTCAACTCAACTCTCATAATTTATGGTGCACCTTCATAAAAAGTTAAAGGCACTTACATATAAGCCAGGTGCAAAAGAAAGGGAAACCCTTTCAATTAGTGTGGACTCCCAACTAGTGAAAATGTGATTCGCCAAATTTGTGTAGGGCCCATCAATATTGAGATAAACAATGTTAGCAATACTGTTTCTAACCCATTTTTACATGTAGAATCCAATTCTGACAACTATTTGGGGCTCTGCTTAACCTAGGACCTAGTATTTGGCTTCAAGCGAATCACATTTTCACCAGTTGGGAGTCCACCCTAATTGAAAGGGTTTCCCTTTCTTTTGCACCTGGCTTATATGTACAATACAATACTACTTAACTTAAGTGCAGCACACACAAATATCAAATAAATAGGAATGCCGCTGTGTGGTTAGTACCTGGTTAGTACATATATATATATAATATATATACAAGCCGCCCATTAGTTAAGCGCCGTCAGATTTTTACTCAACCTCTTTGTTTAATATATCCCTCTTTTATCCGCGGCAGTCTACCTAATAGATTTTTCATAATAAACAATACCAACAATCCTGCTGAAACTTACACTTCAGAAAAACAGCAACTAATTACCAATTACCAATGAGTACCCCAGCTTCCAAGGCACGCTTAATGCGTGAAATGACATTGCTCAATAAGGATCCACCACCCGGTGTCGCGGCATACACACCACAACCAAATGATATGACAAAAAGTAAGACATAGTATTGTTTTTTAATGACAATTATGGTACCTTCTCATTACAATACTTACCAATTCTATACCTACTGCAGTTCGTGCTCAGATTACCGGTCCAGAAGGTTCTCCATTTGAGGGTGGTATATTTCTACTAGTAGTGAATATTACAGGTCGATACCCGTTTGAACCACCACGATGTCGATTTTTAACACCACTATACCATCCCAATATTGACAATGGAGGAAGGATTTGTTTGGATACATTGAAATCACCACCGGCAGGATCATGGAGTCCAGCTGTTTCATTACCAAGTTTATTATTGAGTATCAGGTCTTTGATGGCAGATCCAAACCCAGATGACGGATTAGGTAATTGGATGAAATTGTGTTTATATGATATGTGAATTCACTTTTCTAATATTGAATGCATGTACTCTCTCTATAGTACCAGAAATATCTGAATTGTATAAACGTAATCCGAATGAATGGCAAAAGGAGGCTAGAAGAAGGACTCAGGTTGAGGCATCAGCTGAACAATTACGGATTGTAGAGGCATCATTGGATGGAGAAAATGACGACCAAAAGATGGGTACAACTGAAAGTTCTGCTGCTAATATGGAAGTAGCGGCAGCAAGCAGCAATGGTGCAGACTCAAAAGTAGAAGCGTCAAGGACATCAAAACAAGCAGAGAATGTCGGGAATGTCGAGAGACCTGCCAAGAAGAGCAAACTGTGCAGTAGGAAATGAATGTGTAGAAATATATCAAGAAGAAGAAAGCAAGGCCTTTGAAAGGATTGCTGGAGATGTAGAACAAAAGTGTGTTGAGGAAAGCAGTGAAACTCTACTATGTGCACATTATGTGTACAAATATTAGCTATTCAATATTGATACATACTGCCTGTACCTATTTTAATTTTAATTAGCATGCAATATAATTTGATCAGGTGTTAATGTGTCTGGACTTCCAAGCCCTTCCCAACAAGTCATATGCACAAGCACTGGCTCCAAATCTTCTCCATCCATTGTCGGTCCGTCTTGCTCCACATTCTTCTCAATACAATTTCGATACTTCCACTCTCCATCATCCTGATCGAAAAACATTGCAAAGTTAATACCACATAGGATACATCGATCACGGCTTTCATCTGCAATCACTGTTGATAATGAAGCAGAAGCACCGGGTGCTTCCCCATCTGCTGCGGTGTCGACCAGGGCTGCATCGCCCGCATTGTCGTCAATATCCATAGCTGTATCTGTATCCTTTGATACTTTGACCCAAACACTATCCTCGGGGTACCACCCTCGTTCTGCAGTCGTCTCCATCGTTTTCTCCAATTGACTTTTTCGAAATAATGCATCTAAGTGTTTTGACAATTCAAGTTGAGAACCAAATCGTCGTCCATCAGCAGAACAAATGAATGGCAATCCAACTTCATACAATTGTGCAATCACTGCATCGTTCCGCTTCTTTATCCCCTCATTTGTAAAGTTTTCTTTTCGTACTAGTGAATATCGTCTCCTTCGACTTCTACCTCCACTAGCAGCTTCTCCTCCAAACACTTTCTCATCCTTCATCTGTTGTAACATATCGGTTAATAATTGTGCTGATGCCTCTATTGATGCAAACAAATGTATGGTATCATTTAATTCAGATTTAACTACTGTCGTTTCATTGGCTGATCGAACATGACGTTGTATTGAGGCGACTAAGTCATGAGACTTTTCAAGGTGATTTAACTTTAGTTTTGCCCACTCAGACTCCACAATTGGTTCAGTATTTGCAGATGTAGAAGGCTGCTGTATCTGCATAGTAGAGGAGGTTTGCTGCTGTTGTTGCTCTTCTGCCATTGCTGCATCTTTAATCTGTTCAAGTAAATCTGGATTGATATCTGCTAATCGTTCAAGTGAGACTTTGTCTAATTCATCCACACCAGACGATTGAACCTCATCCAATAAAAGTTGCATTTGTTTCCGTAGTGACGGTGTCAGTTGTAATGTCCCATCGGCATTCCTTCCAATACCCGCAGCAGCAGTTTTGGCATCAGCCGCTGCCTTTTCATCTTCATCTTTCTTAATAAAACATTGGCCAATTAATCTCCACTTAGCTTCATCTTGAATAGCACCCTGATTTCTCCATGTATTCCATACTTTCTTAAGACGTGCCATTTCATTCTCTTTATTTGCCTTATCAAACATATCATATACAATTGGCATCCAATTTGATGCATCATCAGTGATAATATTTACATACACACCCTTTACATTTTTGAGGAGAGAGTCTAATACATAAACAAGAGGTAATTTTCGATCGGGTGATGATATACCAGGAGTTGTCTGGTCAACTAAACGACTGCGTATACAATCATATATAGTCTTTGCTGATGTAGGAGACGATACAAAATCTTCAGCCGCCATTGATAGACTGTTTATTGCAACCTTTTCACTAAAAGAGTGGGTATTAGAGTTATTAGTTTATAGGATAGTATAAAATAAAAACGATATAACTTACGGAAAGTTGCCCAGCCGATCAAGCATGGCACAATAATCCTCAACTTGCTCTTCATCTATCTCCTCCTCCTCTTCCTCCGCTGGATTAGTATCATATTCAGCCGCCATCTTAATGTACTTTCAACCGACAACTACGTCAACAAAATTATGAGAGTGTATTTTATGATCAGGTATCCTTAAAAAAAGGATACCTTACTTATCTTATGAAAGAATAACTCACGATAGAGTTTAGTTACATATGAATACTACGAGTACTTATTGTTGGAAGAAGCCCGATAAACCAGGGATGATGTAGCTAGGTATATCAGTGTGCATCTGTGAATTAAACTAACCAAACATTAAATTAACTTGCTACATACACAAAAACCTAAAGGCCAAAGACTTGAAGTCGTGATAGAACGGAGACGGAAACAGAAACAGACTAAACAGACTCAATTACTGGTGTAACATTGAAACCAATTCATGCCTAGCTTGCTCAAAAACCTCCGGAAAGGGAAATGATACTTGCAGCATGGGAGCACGGTTGTTGGTAAGTTGTGAAGTCTGCCTGGCAGCCAACGATTCAGCTTCCATTACTTGCCTATGAAGCATATCATTCAGAGTTTCCTGATGACCTTCCAATGCTTCATCAAACCACTTCTTAGCAGATTCGACAATGGAGGCATATGGTCTAGTCGAATTAAGTTCAATATCCCACGTGGATAAGACATACCGAATACTATGAAGTACCTTCTTCCTTACTAATTCATGTTCAGCACGATGCTTAGCGGCGAGTGTTTGCCTTTCAGTGCAGTGTTGCTGGAAGTGCGGTCCTTGTTCAGCTGGTAGTTCCCCCTTATATGATGACGGAGTTTGAATAGCTCGGACATTATTGGCAAGCCTATTCTCAACTGTACTATTTGGGAGCTTTTCAACAAGAAGGGTAGGACGTTCTCTCGACTGATAACATGATTCTGGTAGGCTTGGTGTGATTCTTTGATCCAATAACGTGACACCTAGAAACCCAACCTTCTTCTTCTTGGCTTGCTTTGACTCGGAAGCAGCATCTGTCTTCATAGGAGTAGTCTTCTTGGGAGTAGCCTTCTTGGGGGTAGTTTTCTTCCTGCCACCTCGTCGTTTGGGCGAGGTAGAATGTTCAACCTTTTGTTTTTTCATTGGCATAGGCGAGTGTGTAACCACAACAATTGATTCTAACTGGCTATCCATACGTTCTTCTTCTGTTGGACGTTTCTGTTTCTTACTAGGACGAGAAGACTTGTCAGCCTTGGCCGACGATGATTTAGAAGATGGAGCGGGTGTAAGAGTATCTCCCGCTGGAGTAACCTTCCGGACGGTTGTTGTTGTTTGTTTGGTACTTCCCCCTTTTGTCACAACTAGTGGTGTGTAATCAATAGCGTCAGATGGTTGCTTCTCGCCTGTCTTTGTCTTTTCAATGTTTCTGGTCAGGCCTGGGGCAAGTGTGTTATCGATAGAATGCCTCCTCTTCTTCTTTAGACCATTGAAACCCCAATAACGACGAAACGACTTATCATTGGCACTTCCAGGAAGAGCACGAAGCATGATTGCACCACGAGAAGAATTCTCATTAAAACTTGATACAGCAAACAACACCATGCCCTGAGACCCCACGCGAGCCAAGGACATCTTTTTGTTTTGATTTGCAGCAGCAGGCGGCCCACCAAACGAAGCATCATCATCAATAGAAGTTGTACACAGTGATGGAGGACTCTGGAGCAATAAAGGATGGCCCGATTGATCATGAAGGTAGTGTACTACAGATCCGTCTGATAGTTGCAGTAGTGCATGAGAAGCGTCAAAGACCAAACCTTCAACTCCAACAACCGATTTGAGATCCCCACGCTGTTGACGGCCCGTACGCGAGGGTCTGCTGCTAATAGGATGTTCACTTCCAATATCTACTGGCAGGGCAAGTTCGGTACAATTAAATGGCGAAGACACATCATCGGCATCCTTGGTTGAGTAGGTAGAGTTGTTGAGATGAATAATATATTAAAAGTGAGCATAAGATGTGAGCATAAATCTAAACACAACACACTAAGTACATCACCACACACACAATCACCCACACCCACACACATTTACACGTACCAATCCTACCACATTTATGATGTTGTGCATACCCCCGAGTGAGCCAGATGCAAAAGCATATGGTCCACAGACCCCAATAGTCCCTTCAGTGGATGCAACATCAACATAACTAGGGCGCTTAGGCCTATCACTTCCATCGGTACCCTTAATTCGACGCTGCTCATATCCCAAGTCCCATACTCGTAACTTTTGATCATCACTTTTACTGATACCCTGCAAACATCCATGAGCATTGTGACGAAAGTAAAGTTGTTGAATCGACGTTCCATTAGTCTGTGTATCATATAGACAAGTCCAAACTGAATCCTCATTTTTGGATAGACGTGATGGTTTAAACGACCAAATGTGAATGTTCTATCAAAAGAGAAGGAAGATATTGTCAGGTATGCAGTCCATAATATGCAAGTGAGTACATGTAGAAAAGAAGAGATGACTATACCTTGATTCCCTTTCCAGTAAAAAGCAAGTATTCAGGTCGTTCGACACCATTCCTAGCACGATCCCAGCCATTCCATAATCGAGTGCATGCACCAAATCCCTTCAACTTGGCATCAGCATGTCGATCAACCTGTATTAAATCTAATATCCCCACACCACTGGCATCATTTGTCTCGATTTCCTGTTGTTCATCCATCTTTTCATCTAAATAATTCTCAACATCACCCAAATATACTGCTGCCAATTCTACACTACCACGCTGAACGCCTCCAAATGCATATAAACCATCTTCAGAAACGGCTACATCCATTAAGAGTGAGGTATGAACTCCTCGGGCATGTATTTGACATGCTACTGCACCATAACGTTGATTCGAATGCGAGTTTACAATACCACCTGGTGGTTTTAAATCCTGATCATCATAATCATTACTGGCATGGAATGAATCTTCAGACGAGGAAGCATCATCATCAAATAATGCCTCAGAAGCTCTCTTCTTGTAATGACTAGTATTATTATCTGGATGGTTCTTATCTTTAATAAAAACTCCAGTTAAATCAAATAGACGTAATGTACCATCTGTAAAACCAGCAACTGCCAAACGTCCAGACGGTACAAGTCCAATGGAGGTGCCTATAATTTCATAGTTATTAAAAATTCACATGATATGTCATAAAAGTAGAAAGTTAGCAAACACAACCAAAACGTCAATTAAATACACAAACCGCAATATGCATTAACACTCACACTCTTGATTAACCTCAAATTCAATAGTATCCTGTACCGATGTACTCAATTTCCTACTTGACGGTGCATGTGAATTATCCTCAGCAGGCAAGAGATTAGAAACCCTGCCAGATAATGGTGGTAGTGATTTGGTAGATGAAACGGGCGGCCATTTAATAATAGACGCAGATTTGGCGGCGGTAGTAGATCCATCGGTGGTAGTGGCCGTGTTCTTGTGTTTCTTCTCAGTAACCTTGGTAGTTGTTAAAGACGGTGCATGTGTTGATGATGGTTCATGTGATACATTGTTACCAACGTTTTGTTGTAGTTGTTGCAACTGTTTCTCCTTCTTTTGCTGCAGTAATAACAATTGTTGATGCTGTTGATCGGCTACAGCCTTTGTAGGTGTAATTAATGTGGAGTATGGATCATCATCAGTAGCACCAACCTTATAAGGTGCACCAACTTTGCATGATGCACCATCATTAATGTTGTGTGCGGCGACGGCCTCTACGGGCGGCGCGTCGAGACTATGGTTTTTCATCATATTTATTAGATGTATTCAGATAATAGATTAAAGGAGTGATGGGAGAGCTTAGTGAGAGTAGCAGAGAGTTATACTATATTCTACTGTAATATTGTACATAAACTTTGTTTGCGAGAGAGCTAGTGAAAGTGTTTGGAAATCTTTGGTCACTTTTGGAAATTATTGTCTCAAAATCGACCTTCTCCCCCCTCGCCCCTCTCTGTATCGTACTCTTTGGAAGTTACCGCATAACAATACTAAGTGAAGTTACAATAACTTCACTACTACTATGTGGTGCCCCTGCCCAACTCCATGGGAGGAGGAGATTTATGTAGAGGACGAATTATTAACTTATGAGGATTATGCCAACTTTCATCGTCGTTTGCAAGAGGCTGATGGTGATGGTACTACTACAAATACAACAGAAGAGGAAGCACCGGTAGGATCAACATGGGAAATGATATATGTTGGAGTTGTATTAGTAATCATGTTTGGTGTATTATTATCGGATAGGGTAGGGGTAAGTTATATATTATATATACCAAATATCTTTTTGTATTAATTCTTTCTCATTTTGTTCTTATCATATTATATAGGCCGATTTAGTAATGCTTGCCGCTTTGACTGCATGTATGTGTGCAAATATTATTACAATTGACGAGGGTATGAGTGGATTTTCTAATGAGGGTGTTCTAACTGTTGTGGTACTATTTGTAGTGGCAGCAGGGATACAACTAACTGGGGCACTTGGTAAGTATATAAGATTGATGCAATACTTAACATATAATACTGTGTCTGACCTTTCAATATTCTAAATCCGACGTACAGACTGGTATATGGGGAAGCTACTTGGTCGTCCAGTTAATGCTTCTGCAGCACAGCTTCGTCTCATGATACCAATATCCATCATATCAGCCTTCTTAAACAATACACCGGTAGTTGTTATTATGATACCAATATGTCTCAAGTGGGGAAAGAATACAGGCATAAGTCCTGCACAGCTCCTCGTGCCATTATCTTTTGCTAGTATATTGGGTGGTACATGCACTCTTATTGGTACAAGTACAAATCTCGTCGTTGCGGGTCTCTTAACTAGTTACTACTCTGATGCATCTCCGGAGAAGCAGGCCGAAATGCAAATTGGTTTGTTCGATCTTGGTGAATTTGGTGTTCCTATCCTTTTCATTGGAATGAGTTATATTATCATTGCGGCGCCATTTCTTTTACCGGGAGGTAGAAGGAAAGGTGATACAAGTCTCCCTATTGACGATGATGGGACAATTCTTTTAGGAGCACGTTTGACTAAGTGGAGGTGAGTTTATTGTTTTGTTATAACAGAAGTACATTTTGATGAAATACGCAATATATTCTCATTACTCTATTCATCTATCCTCGTCAGTCCTGCTGCTGGTCGTACAGTTAAGCGATCAGGACTACGTGATACTGGTGGAATTTACCTCGTTAGTGTATATAGAGCTCGCTCAGGTAATATTCACAGAGCTGTAGGGCAGGATTTTGTCATGAATGTTGATGATGTGTTATACTTCACAGGCATGGTATCAGAGTTTAGTCAATTCTGTGAAAGTCACGGATTAGAAGTAATTACGAATGAAATTGACATCACAAATGTACATAGGACCAATAATATCGATTTAACACCTCAAGATGACGAGCCAGTAACAGAAACGAGGCAAACTGTTGTTAAATTTGCAAGTGCAGTAGAAATTAATGAAGAGGTGAATGGTAATGGGGTCAATAATGATGATTTGGATGAGGACTGTGAGCAGCTACCTTTGACTCATATTGAAACAAGATCGAGGAGGTCAAGTATCAACTTCATAAGTGAAGAAGGAGAGAAGTTGCAGGCTATTAATAGGATGACAGGTATGTTGTTTGATTTGCAATATTGCAGAGCACACTCTTTGTTTCTTTTCTGTTTCTGTTAGACATATAATATGTACTCACATATGCGATCGTTTTACCTTCATAGATATGATACGAGGATTTAACCCTTCCCAACCACTTGAGTTTGATTCTATTGCACCAAAAAGCCAGTTAAATCTTCTTGCTTCTGGTTCTACAAAGGTTGTCGTATCAATAGATTCTCATGACATTGATGATGTTGTGATTGTAGGAATCAATGCAAACGACCGACCTGGTTTGCTCTTGGATATTTCTCGAGGACTGCATTCACTTGGACTTCAGTTGCATCACACGGAAGCGTCAGTCATTCAGGGTAAATCAATCTCAATATGGAGATGTGCACTAATTGAAGAGGGTGATAGTGCGAACGCTGGTGAAATGGAAACTGTCTTAGGCCAGATTATTGAGAATGATGGTGGAGGAGCTGGAGTGTCAAAGCAACGAGGACTTTCAGTCATTCGCACTGTTGTAACAGACCAATCAAGATTGGTCGATAAGACATGTGATGATATAGATTTTAGAAAGACATATAAAGCCGCGATAGTAGGGGTTCAGAAGAAGGACAAGAGTGAAGTAAATCTATTGACAGAAGTGGTATTTGCTCCGGGCGATGTATTGGTACTTCAGGCAGACGAGGATTCTTTCCTACTTGTGCGTCCTCCTGATAAATTTTATACAAAGTCGTCATCAGATGCTGCATATAAGAACATATTCAACAAAGCAGTTGGCGGATTGAGATTATCCTCAAGTTCAAACGACTTGAAAGAAAAGGCATCAGAAGCAACCACTACTGCTGATGATTCGAACATTGCCAGTGTCACTGATTCGCGTAAAGAAGAAGTATGGAATGATTTGCATGTTCTCTTTCCCGAGGAAGCATCTCAAGATGACGGAGGAGGGAATGCATCACGAGAGTTCTTGGCGGCTGTCAAAGTCGCACCTAAATCGTCGCACATTGGCAAGACGGTGTTTGAGGCCGGTCTGAATAGACAAGCAGGTCTATTTCTTGTGGGGGTTGAGCGTCCTGTCACAGGGAGAAAAAGTCGAATGCAAGTATCATTTGCTCAAGTATCACTAATGCCCGGGAAATCTCAATTTGGTTCTGGAATCAGCGTTGAAGATGGAAGTATGAATGATAGTGCCATGGCATCCATCACTAAAGGCTCTCAACCAAAGGCATCAATACCAGTACCCCCCGAGGGACATCTAAAGGAAAACGATGTCTTGTGGTTTGCAGGTGGTGCAAACTCGATTGCTGATATGCGCAAAATACCAGGTCTTGTTAGTCTAGAGGACGACGAGCTTCAACAGATTCAGGAACACCTTCACGATAGACGACTAGTTCAAGCTGTTGTGGCGAGAAAAGGCCCACTTGTGGGGAAAACAGCCGGAGAAGTCCGATTCAGAACAACATATGGAGGTAAGGATGTGTGATGAGATAACCAAACTGTCCATTTTAATACTTGCTAAGTTGCATATGTACTAACTTTACTTTACTTTACTTTGATAGCTGCCG
>Ga0214480_100966_pt1 | contig 13605 bp, 8 predicted proteins | sample M1_20Mar14CPVII9_3_FD_165042 | JGI IMG/M metagenome (GOLD analysis project Ga0214480, IMG submission 165042) | Marine eukaryotic communities from Monterey Bay, California, United States - M1_20Mar14CPVII9sort6BwellE17 | ecosystem: Environmental > Aquatic > Marine > Unclassified | place: USA... | reverse complement strand
ACAATCATGCTGAGAGTGTTCATCAACTTGTTATACACCCATACAATGCCAAACAACCACTATTGCAGCACCTACATGATGGCATACCCCCACTTGATTGCTAAATTGTTTTTGTGCAGTTTACATACACACATTTTTGACATTTTCTTTTGTGTCTTTTCTTACTGAAATGCCTCATTCAATCTTTGTTTCTCATTGGAAATTGATTAATTGCATATAGTAGACTACAACAGAATGTTTACTGACTCAAAAATACCTAATATTGAGTGAGTTACATTTTGTTATTAAAAAAAGCTTTGGGCACGAAGTTTAGTGGTTGGAAGAAAGGCTTTCTTCAGATTAAGAATCAAGAAAGGTGAAGTTTATAGGGAGATTGAAATATGACGTCATAGCAAAAATACTGGAGTAAAATATCACAGCCACAAATTGCTAATTTAATTGCACTCATCCGGAAGCTCTTCATTTTTTAGATGCTGATTGGTTGGATATATTCAACTTATTGTATTGTAATAACGATAGTATTAAGTTGGAGAACAGCATATCATTATTTTGCTCTATACTCTCATAACTAAATTATTAGTGGTATCAAGGAGAGTAAACTCATTTCAAAGAATATATCATTGCAAGATTATCATGGCGTCGATGATGCTAAAGGCAGCAAGTACCCGAGCATTCATTAATAGGGTATCCAATAATGCTGGTAGTAGTAGTGGTAGTAGAATCAGATCATCGATTAGTAGTAGATTGATGTCAACACAAAGTCCTGATGGCGTTAGTCCACCGACGGCATTGGCAAAGTTACATTTGGAGGATGGTACTACCTTGACTGGGAAGAGTTTTGGTTGTCATGAGAGTATGACGGGAGAGGTAAGGATAAGATTGTAGTTTTGTTTGCATATGTAATAAATCATACATATTATTTGTAGTATGTGCTATCTATTATATCAACTCACTAACTCAAAAACCTTTGCAACAACCAAAAATACATAGGTTGTGTTCACAACTGGAATGGTTGGTTATCCTGAAGCATTGACTGATCCTTCCTATCAAGGACAGGTAAGTATTATTATCATATCATATACCATATTATGTATGATATTATTCCGATGATTGCAATCATTTGTAAGCAACTGTATATCTCTAACACATGATATGCATTCTACCTCTATACTATCTCTATTCTACAGATCATCACACTTACCACACCAATGGTAGGAAATTATGGTGTCCCCGATCGAAACAAGATGGATAAGTTTGGTCTACCCGCAATGTTTGAATCCTCCAAGATACATGCATCTGGATTAATCGTTCAAGATTATTCACACAACTACTCCCATTGGAAGGCAGCATCTTCATTGGGTGATTGGCTCAAGGAGGAGGGTGTGCCAGGCCTGTGTGACATTGACACACGTATGTTAACGAAGAAGATTCGTCAAAAGGGTGCCATGGTTGGAAGGATTGAGGTGGATTTGAATGCCCCTCCGCCAACGTCGTGGGAGAACCCAAATGTTGCACGACACTTGGTACAGGAAGTGAGTATTAAAGAACCAAAGGTATATGGTCAGGGTAACCCTATTAAGATTATGGGTGTAGATTGCGGTATGAAGAATAATATGATCCGATTATTAGTCGATAGAGGGTGTGAGTTGACTGTTGTACCATGGGACCATCCATTTGCGGCAGATATGCATAAATATGATGGTGTCTTCCTTTCGAACGGTCCAGGGGATCCAACTTACTGTAAGGAAACGATTGCACAGTTGAAGCAGGCTATTTCTGTTCCTGACAGTGAGGTGAAGCCCATCTTTGGTATCTGTTTGGGTAACCAATTGTTGGGTATTGCAGCAGGCGGTGAGGCGAAGAAGTTACCCTTTGGTAACCGTGGACAGAATCAACCAGTTATTAACCATGCCACTGGTGAGTGTTACATCACCTCACAGAATCACGGATATCACATTGATACCACAACACTTGGCGAGGACTATAAGGAACTATTCACCAATCTTAACGATGGAAGTAATGAGGGGTTCATCCACAAGTCTCGACCATACTTCACCGCACAATTCCATCCTGAGTACAAGAACGGACCTACCGACACCGAATTCATGTTCGACACATTCTTAGCGGCATGTAAGGATCCTAAGGCACCAGTTCAGTTCCCAGTACGTCGACCTGCTCCTCCAAAGCCTAATGTTAAGAAGATTCTATTGCTTGGTAGTGGAGGAACCTCTATTGGTCAAGCTGGAGAATTCGATTACTCTGGAGGACAAGCTATCAAGGCACTCAAGGAGGAGGGCAAGGAGGTTGTATTGATGAACCCTAACATTGCATCCGTCCAAACGAATATGGATTCCAAGTCTGACGTATCATCGGCTGATCATACTTACTTCTTGCCAGTGACACCTGACTTTGTTGAGGAAGTAATCAAGAAGGAAAAACCCGATGGTATTGTTGTTTCCATGGGTGGACAGACTGCACTCAACTGCGCTGTGGATTTATACCATGATGGTATCTTTGACAAGTACAATGTCAAGGTTTTGGGAACACAAATTAAGTCAGTTATCGAGACCGAAGATCGTCAACTATTCAGTGACAAACTCCATGAAATTAATGAAAAGATCGCCGAAAGTTACACAGCCGAGACTATCGAGGAAGCAGTTGTGGCAGCACAGAAGACTGGCTACCCGTTAATGATCCGTTCAGCTTTTGCTCTCGGTGGTTTAGGAAGTGGTATCTGTAAAGATGAAGCACACTTACGTGAGAATGCAAAGAAGGCATTGGCTACTAGTCCACAAATCCTTGTTGAAAAGAGTATGCTTGGGTGGAAGGAAGTTGAGTACGAAGTGGTCAGGGATGTGTATGATAACTGTGTGACTGTTTGTAATATGGAGAACTTTGACCCACTTGGTATTCACACTGGAGATAGTATTGTTATGGCTCCTAGTCAGACCATGTCAGATGAGGAGTATCATATGCTTCGTGAGACTGCAATTAGGGTAAGAATGTGTTTTGATTGTATGCACTTCAAGTAATATTTCCCCTCTCTCCTTGTATTCACTCAACCTTTATTGTCTTTGCTCCTCCTCCTTTTATTTCATAGGTTGTTAGACATTTGGGAATTGTTGGAGAATGTAACATTCAGTATGCGCTCCATCCTGAATCTCTTGAATACTGCATCATTGAAGTGAATGCACGTCTATCTCGTTCATCAGCACTTGCATCTAAGGCCACCGGATATCCCCTTGCATTCGTTGCTGCTAAACTTGGTCTTGGAATTCCATTGAATGAAGTCCAAAATGCTGTAACAAAGAAAACACAAGCCTGCTTCGAGCCTAGTTTGGATTACATTGTTACTAAAATGCCTCGTTGGGATATGGGCAAATTCCAAGGAGTTGCTACCAACATTGGCTCTGCCATGAAGAGTGTTGGAGAGGTAATGAGTATTGGACGTACCATGGAAGAGTCACTGCAAAAAGCTATTCGTATGGTTGACCCATCAAACCCTGGCTTTGAACCCAAAGCTCGATTTGAAACAATGGATGCCTTATTACAGGAGTTGAAGGTACCCACCGACCGTCGAATCTTTGCCATTGCCCAGGCTATGCATGAGAAGACGCTTTCTGTTCAAGAGATTCATGATATTACAAAGATTGATCACTGGTTCCTTCGTCGTTGTGAGAATATTGTCAAGACAGGGCATGCCATGGAGGGCAAGTCTTTGGCCGATTTGGATCAAGATTTATTGAATGAGGCTAAGAAGAATGGGTATTCGGATATACAAATTGCCGCTTACGTAAACTCTACAGAAGATGAAGTCCGTGCTAAGAGAAAGAGTTTTGATATCATCCCTAACACCAAACAAATCGATACTCTTGCTGCCGAGTATCCTGCTGATACAAACTACCTCTACACAACCTATCATGGAATGGAAGATGATGTTGAGTCAGCCAATGGTGGAGTTATGGTCCTTGGAAGTGGTGCCTACAGAATTGGATCTTCTATTGAATTCGATTGGTGTGCTGTGAGTGCTATCCGTACTCTCCGTGCCATTGGAAAGAGCGCAACAATGGTCAACTACAATCCAGAGACAGTCTCAACTGATTACGACGAGTGTGATAGATTATACTTCGACGAGCTCAGTAGTGAACGTATTAGAGATATTTACGAGAAGGATAATGCCGAGGGTGTTGTTATTAGTGTTGGTGGTCAAATTCCCAACGGCCTAGCACTCCCCCTTGACAAGGCCGGTGTTAACATCATGGGAACACCAGCAAAGATGATTGACAATGCCGAAGATAGAATGAAGTTCTCTGATATGATTGACGAAATTGGTGTGCAACAACCTCGATGGAGAGAGCTTACTAGTGTTGACAGTGCTTTGGACTTTGCATCAAATGTCGGATATCCCGGTAAGTGTTTTAAGATAACACACTATCTCTTCCTCACCTTTGATGCAACTCTTTTCGAACTTACCTTTCTTATCATCAAACAGTACTTGTACGTCCATCATATGTCCTCAGTGGAGCTGCAATGAACGTTGCCTGGACAGATGATCAACTAAAAGCCTGCCTAAGCCAAGCTGCTGAAGTATCAAAGGATCACCCTGTTGTTATTTCTGACTTCATCGAAGGTGCTGTGGAAATTGAGATGGACGGTGTTGGCAAGAATGGAGAACTCATTGCTGCTGCCATCCATGAGCACATTGAGAATGCTGGTGTTCACTCTGGTGATGCCACTCTTGTACTACCCCCTCAAGACCTATCTGCATACCAAAAGGAGCGTGTTAGAGACGCATCTCGCAAGATTGCCAAGCGTTTGAACATCACAGGACCATGTAACATTCAATTTGTTGCCAAGGGAACTGATGTTATGTGTATAGAGTGTAACGTCCGAGCTTCCCGATCATTCCCCTTCGTATCCAAGACTATGGGAGTTGACTTTATCGAAGCAGCGACCAAATCGATTGTTGGAGCCGATACCTCTGATATGAACTTACCCACTCTTGATACTAGGAATCGCCCAAGTAACTTTGTCGGCGTTAAGGCTCCAATGTTTTCATTCACTCGTCTTCGTGGATCTGACCCCGTTCTTGGTGTTGAGATGGCCTCTACAGGCGAGGTTGCATGCTTTGGAGCCAACAAGGAAGAGGCATTCTTAAAAGCACTTCTTTCAACTGGCTTCAAGATGCCAAAGGAGGGTGGCAATATTCTCCTCAGTGTTCAGTCAAGTCTTGAAAACGAAATGACTCACAGTGCATACCAATTGCATGAGCTTGGGTACAATCTCTTTGCCACTAAGGCAACAGGAGATGTACTCCAAAAGAATGGCATTCCATGCACAATTGTTGGATACCCAACAGAAAAGGGTGAGGGAGATCTTAAAAATGCAGTTGATATGATTCGCGAGAAGGAGATCTGTTTAGTTGTTAATGTTCCAACTTATGAATCTAAGAGACTGGAGGACAACTTCTTGATGAGACGAAATGCCTGTGATTTTGGAATTCCTCTATTGACAAACATGAACTTGGTGAAGGTTTTTGCTGATGCCGCACATAAGCATGTTGCAGGAGAGCTTGCTCCTGATACTTTGTTTGAGCATTACCAAGCTGAGTCAGATGCTGATGCATGGACAAACCCTACTGAGTTCCATTAAATCTTCTGCAATGCATTGTTTGTTCTACAATTTGTAAAAGTGACTCTATAGTTTATAGAGTAGAATTAATGTGTGTAACAATTCTGATATTTTGATATAGACTTTCTCAATTGTGATCTTTTGCAACTTGAATTTGATTGCAACAATAGGACAGAGTGTGTGCACCAAGCCTCACACGACTGGGGATGAGATGCAACCTGTACAATCCGTCTCATAAATTACAATCCATCTCATCTCATACTAAAGCAAAAGATGACTGTAAAAGATTCATACTCGTTTGCGTTTGAGGCTGTTCCCTCGGCACCGTTGTTGTTTGTCCTCTCTCTGTCCGAGCTGCTTGTGCAGGCAGTGGATTAGTAACATCCAAATTAGATTGGTAATGATGAAGATAGCTACGATCTTCATAGGTACATATATGTAAAACCATTGTTGACTTCTTCTTAGGAACACATTCATAAGTAGATGAAGAAGTTTGGTCGAGAGGCCCTTTACCGTACTGCGTACTCATATGTACAATAAAACACGGCATGTTTAGAGTACCAAAAATGGCGGTTGCTAGTTGTCTGATTGTATTGATTGTCGATGGTAATAGGTGTAAGCTAGTTCTTTATTACTTCCAATAGGTACTTTATGTATACGGAAGGTTATATCTATATTCGATATTGTTAAGAAGAATAACGATTAGACGGAGAGCAAGTGAAAGTGTAGTGCTATACTACCAAACAATCAACTTCTTCGCCTATCTACATAGGTACAATATTATCATCAAAAGGCAGAAGAACTGTTATTAGACCGACGACAATAATACTTACTATCCTTTATTGATGCAATACTACTCATAAAAATACTACCTCAGATCATCCTCCAAACCTGGAGATGTTGATCATCATCGATCAATATATATATATATTGTATTGCCGCTTAGCTACCCGTTTAGTGATAGTGTCTTTAATTGAAATCAATATTACAATTGAAATTGATCATTTACCATACACATTCGAAAAATATTAACATTTTACGACGTATTGAGATATATAATATCAATAACAGAATGAAGCAACGAATCAATAATCAAGTCCATTGCAATAATAAACCTTCTATTATAATATAGAAGTCAGAGAATCAAAATAGTAATATGAACCCTATACCTACACCATCAACATCATTATATTACGAGATGAACCCACCCACCATGAAACTAGTACAATGTTATTAAGTCATTCCTATATTAATGGGGTGCATACAATACCAGTTTATAATATTGTTGGAGGGTGCACCACCAATGGCGGATGTTTAGTAGAGATCAAATAAAAGTATACCTACGCGGCCTACCTATATTCGATATTGGCAGATGATGATTGACAAGTACTTTATGGTAATAGAATTAAGTAGTTTTGTCATCATTTACATCAATAACATCACCCGATATTAGAGAGTACAACTTTCTTATTCAACATATTAATTTAAGCAGATGATGAGCTATTGCTAATCAATAAAGTCAATCGTATTTGCATTATTACATCAGCAATTGAGTATGATAGTGATCGGGTTGATGATTGAAATAGGTCACCAAATAATCTCTCTGAAGAGTGGATGTTGATTGAGATGGAGTGAATGTAATTGGGTGAAAGGAAAATCCATTCAATTAAGAAGCACATACAATATTTAGCCTTCTCCCTCTCCAATATGCCGGCATTTGAGCCTTTCTTACAAGGGCACGCTATTTGTTTAAACTCCGCCTGATTCCCCGACCAATGAATCAGCTTTCGTTAGTAAGGGTTGCCCTCGGGGTCGTATTGGTGTTATTTTGCCGTATGTCTGGATACCAGAAAGAATCGGGCAATAAAGGTACGTGTTGAGAAGGAAAGGGAGGGGTGAATTATGCTTGTCTTTCCCCGCTTTTGAATCTAACCTATCTTTCTTACTCTACTTAACAAGACCAGTACAATTCAACAGAGGAATTAAATTCAGTTTCCTCCCTTTCTTTAGAGGCTAAGCACTGCGAGACAGGGCATTGGAATCCCCCCCCCCTTTTTGAAGATTCAAATCAATCATGGATAGGGCGCGAACCTCATCAGCTTGCCCAATGAGGGCGCGAACCTCATCAAGGCTTGCCCAATGACGAATAGCTCATTCAGCGCATAAAACACACACACTTTTTGTGCTCATAAATTGTTCAACCTCCCCCTCACAAAGAGAGAGTTTTAGCAATCAAAGGTGAGTAAGAGATGAATAGTGTTCTAGTTCTATTATATTGCAATATATATTATTAAGATGGTGTATCATGGTGTGTGCATATGTTGTGTATCATTTCTCATGTATCTTCTTTCTTTCCCTTATCCTATCATCATCAATTGCTATGTGTTGGTTATTGTTGGCTTTTCTCTATCATTTGATCTTCACTTCCCAACTTTGACTACTATAACACTCCCCTCTAATTCTAAATCATACATACCATCACTGATCTATTGGCATTGGCATGCATAACACCCAAGTAAGTTTTTGTGTACATCATATGAAAGTCTTAAGCACCCTACTCCTTGCTGGCGCTGTTGTCACCAACTTGGCACCAGCCTACGCCTCCCTCCGAAACGTAGAGTTGCAAAAAGTTGTTGAGGAAGATGAACCTACCCTTGCCCTCGAGCCTAACATTGAATATGATACCAATCAAGTTGCTGCCGATGAATCATCTAATCGTATGTTAGGACGAAAGGGTTATGGCAATAATAAGTTTAAGAAGAACGGTGGCAATAATATGAACAAGAAGAAGAAGTTTGGCAATAATGGCAATGGTATGAAGTTTCCATGGAAGAAAAACGGTTCATCTAGCACTAGCAAAGATGATACTTTGGCACCATCTGCGGCATCAACTCCCAATAGTACCCCAACCGTTGGTACAAACAAGACATTATCACCTTCTGCGGCAGCAACTCCCAATAGTACCCCAACTGTTGGTACAAACAAGACATTAGCGCCCAATCCTGGTGTAAGTTCATATATTTGTTGTTGTGTGTGTGAGAGATGGTGCACAACGATCATACCTCTCATCTTCTCTCTTCTATCCATCTCTTTCGCTGCTCATTATCAATCATATCTCCATAATAGGCCGAAGATAACTGGATATCCAATCTACCCGAGAAAGGAGTTTGTCAATCAGCCGCCAACTTTCCCTGTAATGGTCCATCCAATGGTTTTGGGTATTACCTGACATGTTTCAACAATCCCCAAGGTTTCAAGTCATTAAATAAAATTCGATTCTGGACTGGTAATGACTACGGAAGAGCAGACGCTGGCACCTTCCTTGCTTTTTATTATGCCAGTCGTGCTTCCAACCCACTTGATGCCTCTACTAACCCACTGTGGGCTAACCCTGGTAGCCTCTATCCAAGTTTTGTTCCTGCAGAAGAGAACGTGTTCGCGGGATATCCACCATTTACCCAATCATATGCTTTTGCTTTACGGGAAGTGCCACGTACAGACACCACATTCATTAGTGGAGAAAACAGTTTTACTTTCGACTATCCTGTGGACATTACTACATCTCAAGACCAAATTGATGCCCTTAGAGCCGCCAGGTTTTCAGAAGGAGACATTCCAGCTTTGGGTGATCCGCTTGAAGCATTTTGTGTTGGTATACTCCCACCTATTGATACCAGTGGCCCTGCATTTCGTCCTGACCCAAGCCTATCTGTAAGTACTTCCATCGCGAAAAGTGGTACTGGCAGTAGTAGCTATGATCAGTGCAGCGCTGAAGGACAGAATCCAACACCTACATTCCGTCCTCTTGAAGATGTCATCGGCAGGACTTTTGATTTTTGCATTGAAGTTGAGGGTTCAACTAACAAGTCATTTACTTGTCCTGTTCCTGCTCCGACTGATGACGAGACTCCTCTTCAAAAAATAGGATCGTATCCCTCAACTGCTGCTAATGATTGCTTCTACATGCATTGGGATGGTGAGTTGTTGCTGTTTGTTGTTTGGTGTGTGTGCATATGATACGATGTGTTTTTGTGCATATCTTGTGCTCAAATCATCTAACCCTCATATATGTACCCCCTCAAATCTACACACTAATACACATACACGCAGAGACGAAGTGTAATGCCGGTTCGAAATGTCCTCTATTTGTTTATGTTGGTGGCACAGATGTTGCAGGACGTATTACAGAGGTGGATACGTACTTTATGCGACTAATGGCAGCTAACGGATATATTACAGTTAGTGTTGATTATGACGATATTGGTGCTAGTTATGTCAATGGTTGTAATAGGCCTGGTAGGGAGCCCCGTGGGTTCGTGGCAAAAAGCCGAGCAATCTTTGACATTAACTTGCCCAACAGTGTTGCCAATCAAGTATGTAACTCTGATGATACCGTACCGGTTGATTGTACTATGGGAATAGCCACCGCGGGGTATAGTCAGGGTGGACATATTTCTGTTTTGGCGAGGAATTACAATCCTCTCGTTACCGGGAATTTAGTCCTTGCACATGGAAATGTTAACACGGCAAATGGGGGGGCATTTGATGTGTCCTGTGTAAATAGTGATCAACTTGATCTTCCAAAAGAAAGACGCAGGTCCATTGTTGGGGAGAATGACCAATTTTTCGGAAGGAACTATGATGGTGTACTAGTTCAGGTAAGTCCATTATACACTATTTTTAGTCAAGGTGTACCCGAACCCAGTATAAGGTCTTTATTCACAACAAACTTTCCTCCTTTCACCCAGCAAATGGCCACATCCGGATATGATCAAGAGACAGGTAGATGTCCACTCCAGTGTTTTGATGGAAGTACTACCAATTGTAACTGTCTTCATCTTCTACCAGAGGGGTGCAATTATTCAACTCCAGAGACCCCAAATTTGTTTGAACAGCAGTGCACTATCGAGTCCAGTCCCAACTTTCTCCGCTTGTATAACGGGCTATGCCCCCAATGTAACGAGGTTTCTTCTTGTGGATTGCCGTTGTTTCTTTCCGCCTGTCCATTCGAACCAGACGATCCACAACAAACAGCTGGGTTTTATATCATTCGTGAAGAAGTTGATTTTCCAGCAGATCATTATTTTTTATATTACCCTCAATTTAGGGAATTACGGAGAGCATGGGGAGCTCCCCAGAACTTCTACTGGTTGGCACAAGTGGCCCGTAATTAGATCGCCATGCAAGGTAGTTGCTTGAGATATAGAAGACTTTGATTAGAAGTGTGAAAGAGTGATATTATTGTAGTGTTAGAGAATGTGGCCAAACTTCTTTTGATGCAGACCTGTTTGTACCTCTTATGTGTATTAAACACATTCAAGACGGTCCTTAATTGGCTTCTTACATCAATCTAGTAATATGTTATTAATATGTGAAAGATATTGGTGGAAGGACAGATCTGTGAAAGAGATAGTACACACACATTCTCTTAGAGAGTTCTTAAATTAACAAAGATGTCTAGATATATAAAGTCATTTAATCCATCTCTGCATTAATTCTAACACTCTCTGCATTATCACATTCAAAGCTTTTTTTACATCAGCTCGCCAAGTTGTAGCCTTGAGAGTAAGGTAGAGTAAAATAGTAAGCTACACAGCCATCCCCATCTTCAATCATCATAAGATATGTGAGGTCAACAGTGGAGGAGATATGCTTTTAGAGATCGCATGTATTTGTGTCTATGTTGTTGTAAATGCTCTGTTAGTTTGTAATATACGAAACATAGATATTATAACAATCCTTCCAACATGGACGATTGCCTTTTAGCTCTCGTTTGTTTATGACGTCTTCCTCTTGAAGTTGAGACTGAAGAGGGGCTACTATTCTTTTTCTTATTCTGTATACGATTGCGCTTCTCTTCTTTACTTATTGATGTATGTTTCAGACCTTGATTAAATGGTAGTATCAATGATTGTCTGCCTTGTTGACGACGGTCATAGTCTAATCTTTTTGATGTTCGATAACTAGGAGAAGTAGAGGTTGATCCAGACTCAGCTTCTTCAGACTCTTCGTGGAAAACACGTATGACTCTTGTCTCAACAACTCGTCTCTTTCTCTTTCTTTTCTTCTTCTCATCACAACGATGAATGGACCTACTTTTACTATCATCCATATGCTTCACACTGTAATCATCATCGTCATCATCATTATCGTCGTCGTGTTCGTCTCCACTATATTGATATCCTCGTCGTCTCTTCTTGTGAGGTACTTGGTAATGCTCACCAACATCCTCTACTCGAGGTAATCGTCGTCGTTCTGACATTATCCGCTGAAATGCCCTTGCCCCAAACTCAACATCTTGCCTTGATGGAGCTGCCAAATCATGATTATCAGGACGTTCAATATTGATTGCATTCTTAGAAGCTGATACCAACATACGACTCTCTCCATCCATCATCACATTATGAGAAGGAGAAGGAGCGTGAAATACTCTCGTTGGTGCTTCCTTTCTTGTTGTTGACGACAATTGATGACCAACCTTTTCCGCATCCATCTTATATATACTCATCTTGTGCTCAAGTTCTTGCTTCATGAATGATAACTTTCCATATTCTAATTCCAACTTATTGTTCTCCTCCACCGTATTATTATTGCGAGGAGTTGTAGAGGTGATACAAGTGCTACCTTGTTGATACAATCGCATCTTCCTTTCTAAATCCTTCTTCATGAATGCCAATTGACCATATTCTAATTCAATATCTTTATTAACAACAACTCCCCCCTCGCTTCTTACAATACATTCGTAATCATTATTATCCACCGCCGAATGAGATGATGATGTAGATATGATTGATGCAGAAGAAGAATCTTGTTTGTCATTATTCGTAGTAACCACATTGTTTTTAATCTCTCTCTTCCTTGTACTTTTAGTAGGAGACGATGATTTAGTCCATTGGTCAACATATTCTTTTAACATACCGTTTGACGTATCAATTGTATCATTATCAATATTTGGCATATGATTCTTCTTCTTATTCCTCCTCCTCTTTTGCTGTGGCCGATAGTCCATGGGGGATATATCCCCCTCGATGATACGCTGACTTGATGGTGATGATGTTGTTGCTAAACTATCCAACTTCTTAAGCTTTGGTGACATTCGTTTCCTCTTAGTCTTCTCGGAAAGAGTTGAGGTATCATTCGTCGAAGAAGATTGTATTCTCTTACCACTTTTACTACTACCACCACTGCAATTATTATTAGAAGAAGCTGACTTATTGTCGACTTTATTAGATAGAATCTCACTGGCAGGCTGATTACCTTTATTTCTTGTTGGGGATGTTCTTAATGTTGCAATATTTATTTGTGATGTAGATGATCTGCTACGACTATTAGGAGATGATTTATTATTCGTTCTCCGTCTCCCGGCCGACGAGATTGCCTTAACATCCTTTAGGAATAGAGCTTCCATTGTTCAAACAAGAATATAGAGTAGGCAGATATTAGATACTAGCCGCGCAAGCGCGCTAGCCCTCCGGGGGCACCTGCGGTGGGCTTCAGTTAGGGCCCCAAATAGTGTTTTCCCCGGTTATGGAGTTAGGGAGTAAAATAGTCACAATTCCCTAAAGGACGACGACGAAGAAATCCTTGCCAAATAGTTTAATTAGATCAGTCTCAGTAACTACTTGTGGAACAAAATAAGGTGTCACTTTGACACCCTATAATATGTAAGGTAATTACCTAAGTAGTTTGTTAGGTAGTAACCTTTCTGAGTTGAAGCGGCTTCGCCGCTCATCACTCACTTTTTTTCTCAAACACTTTCATCAATGACGCTCGCCGTCCCTTATCTTCTCCTACGCTATACTCCATAACTACAATGGTTGACAACGTACTACTGCATACACGCTATAGCGATATAATCCGTTATGATATTCAAAGAGGTTGGTACTACCAACTACCTTAGTTACTACGAAATGTATACTTCCATCAGCACATCAAAAAAATGATAGACGATGATGCATCGGGTGGCCGGCTCTA
>Ga0214480_100965_pt1 | contig 13612 bp, 9 predicted proteins | sample M1_20Mar14CPVII9_3_FD_165042 | JGI IMG/M metagenome (GOLD analysis project Ga0214480, IMG submission 165042) | Marine eukaryotic communities from Monterey Bay, California, United States - M1_20Mar14CPVII9sort6BwellE17 | ecosystem: Environmental > Aquatic > Marine > Unclassified | place: USA... | reverse complement strand
GAGGAGGATTCGCTGGTCACTTGGTTGGATCTCACGATGCCCTTGATGGCCCAATTGCCTCCAAGGATGCCATCGATGAAGCCGCATAAGTTTCCTGTGTACTTCTTCGTGTACAAAGTTAGTTATACATTATACGAACTTTCTTTTTGTGATATATGTTTGGTGGGTGGTCGTTGTTTAGATTGTGGAGTTGAGTTTTAAGGTAGACATGCAGTAGACTTTAAACCATAAATTGTAAATCAGTTTTGATAAATTATATCTACTAACACTACTCCATCTATCTGATCGTATTCGGACGATACCCACCACAAGCAACATGTTGCTTCTTGTTGTTTTAATGGATTGATTCACGTACATATTATACTATTTCATGAGTGTATGATTTACTAACAACTTCACTCTTATAAACTCTTAGGCTAAGTAAGCTTCTCTCCGGACACGCCCCAACTATGGTACCCATATACTAGAACAAAAGGACACAAACATTTCAATACATACAGTATCACGGCAACCTCTACATTTTTCTCACTATTAAGCTATCTTCAACCCTTGCTTCATTCTCTTCTGTCGCAAAGCTCTAATAGCTTGACGGCCCCGTTGTCTACGGGTCACTTTCTTACTTGTCATCATCATCGCTTGAGCCTCACCACGATCACGTTGACCTTGATAACGAACTACTTCATATGCAGTCTCTTCGATACTTTCCCCGTCATCAGTATTCCTATCACCCACATAGCTATCACTCACTTGAGAGTCAACTGTTACCAAATCAGCCTGTGTTATGGCCTGGACTGGTGACCAAGATTCAATTGCTGTAACTGGCTGAACTGGCATGTGTCTAGTAGACCTAGCGGGAGACCTCGTATGCACTACTTGAGCTGCTTGCCTCCTTGTATGTCGACTACGAGAACGGCGTGGACGGAGTTGATTTGCTTCTAATGAAGAAGCTGCAGCATTAGCTTGCCTGGCAACAAGGCGGAGCCCAGATGCCAAATATATCGATCCCTCATTCATCATATAAACTAATACTCCGTATAATTGGCATGCCATTTGAAGGGAGTACACAAGCAGTCCATATCCGAAAACCAATACCTTCCACGCCGATGAGGCAACATCACGAGCTGTTGCACTAATAGATTCAAGCCGTGCACGACGTGTTACCTCTTCCTGGCGAATATTTGCAACATCGTTAGGGTGCAAGTTAGGATCAAAGAACGCATCTGCATTAGAAAAATCGAAACCTTGGCTTTGCTGAGGAGGCTCCATTGTTTATTAATGTTTTGATGTTGTTGTTGTATTGTCTAGTGTTTGTTGCAGTTTGATATTTTGTCAACAGAAATTTGCTGCCGAAGGATACTTCTCAACTGATAAGCGTGGAGGATTGTATGTGTATCCAAAGTCAAAGTATCAATCATGGATGATGTATTGTCCGTTCTGTATCAGAGCTCAATGTATCAGTCACACATATTCCCATGTATTCTCTGAGATTACTTCCTACCGACAATAAATATGTATCGATGAACAGTCAATCAAACCAATACACTGACTTTAAAACATGAACACTCGCTGAATTTCTACTTTGCCACCGATGTGAGGCTCCAAGCATGATAGATCCTCTCATTATTTGCAATAGCCTCCAACAACCAAGTAGCTTATCAAACAACAATCACTATCACCATGTTTATTTCCCGTACCACTATATGTGCATTCCTACTTCTCTCTTCCGAGTCTGGTCGTTTCGTCTACGGAGATCTTCCCACAATCAAATCAAAGGCTTTGAAAGGCCAAGAAAAGACTGTCCTTCATTCCCCCCACCATCGTCATCTTTCAAAGAAGGGTGCTGATGACTCAACCCAAGTCGACATCGAGGGCGATATAGCTGTCCTATACCAATCAACTGATTGGCCTACATATTCTCCTTCGGAGCTGAAGACTCAAATTCCCACTCCAACCAATGATATTGAGTCTCCAACGATCATCATCATCGATTCGCCAACAACACCTATCAGCGACCCTATTATTGACGAGATTTCAGTACCTACACTGAATTGTAACCCGATTGGAAGCAGAGATCATATTATCGTCGACAAGCCAACCAGAAACATTCCCGTCACAAGCTCTCCTGTAACTTCAGATACTCTCGAACCAACTGAACAAACAGCCGACGCCCCTTCTAAAGCTACTACTTCCAAGCCAACCACTCAAGATGTTACATTTCGACGTGGAGACCTGCTCAAGGATGTTGAAAGATTTGGTATTTCAGTCAGCAAGGGCATCATCGTTCGAATGTTAGCCAAGGCCGATACTAAAGTACCCAAGTCAGATCTGAAGTTTCATTCCATGCCCGATGGAGCTACCATCATCCCTCTCGATGATGGGTATGTCTATGTTTCCAACTCCGAAGTAGATGGTGGAAAGGGTGGAGTCTATGGTGTTTACTTCAATCATGATGGTGATATTGTAGATTACAAACAGTTACTATCGGGTACGACTCGTAACTGTAGTGGAGGCAAGTGTACTTTCTTCTTTCCATTCATCTCTCCTTTGCTTCCTCTTCCTCTTCTAACAAACAATGTATTGTCTTTCTTACTCTCCTCTTCTTACTCTCCACAGGAACAACACCATGGCGTACTTGGATTAGTTGTGAGGAGTATGGCAAGGGTCAATGTTGGCAAGTCGATCCCAACCCATCAAGTAAGCACTTTTCAAAGCCCGAACAAACACAGCTCGGAGGAGCTGGAGGGTCGTATGAGTCTGTTGCTTGTGATAACAGGGATCCTTCACAACCCATTTACTTCGTTACTGAAGATAAAAGTAACGGAGCTCTCCGTAGGTATACTCCTCAAGCGGTTGGATCGTCAGATACTGCAGGTTGGGATACGCTCCATCTTCCTGGAGGTAAGTATTTGTTTAATCTTCTGCTTGCATGTTTGATCATCTGATGAGTATCTCACTATAGCATTTTTTGAACAACTTTAGGCAACACTGATTTTCTAGTCTTCCTCGACGACAATCGTTTCATTTGGTCGTGTGATGAGACAATGGGCCGCTACAGTCAAGAGGAGCACTATTCAAACTTGGAGGGCATTGATTATGATGACGGCAAGCTTTATTTCGTCTCGAAGAGGTTGGCCAAGCTCTTTGTGCTTGACTTGGACAAGGGTTCATACAGTAGCACCTCGACCAACGATTACTCACTCTACAGTGGAGAGTTCAAGCACTCTCCTGATCAACTTGTCAGGAATAATGATGGTAACTTTCTTTACTTCACCGAGGATGGTGGGAAAACTCCTGGCGTATATGCAATCGATACCGAAGGTAGACCTTACACCATCTTTGAAGCGTATGACAAGAGGTACTCTGGAGATGAAACAACTGGGCTGGCCTTCAGTCCAGACGGCACAATCATGTATGCTGCCTTCCAAGACTGTGGATGCGAAGTTTCGGGCGAAAAGGATTGTGGGTGCTTACTTAGTTTCTACCGCGATGATGGACGTTCCTTCGATGGTGGAACGATGAATCTCAAGTATCATTCAATGGAAAAGGAGGAGATGAAGAGTAAGATTGAGGTTGTATAAGATATATTGTGAGTGTATAGATGGTTATCGATGTAGTTTCGTTGTGTAGATGAATGTTACAGTGCGTGGTTGGGTGAGAAGATTCGCTTGTTTATTTGTTGGATGATGATTGATGATAGATGTAATATTGTAGAGTTCAAGTTGAACCACTTCATGTTTCATCATTTCTTTCTCCTGTTTGCCCACAAATCTGCAAGAGCCTTCTTTCTAGCCTCCTCTTCAAGACGCTTTACCTCTTCTTCTTGAGATACTTTATTGACATCTTTTGGTTTGTCGGGTAGAATGTGAAACTTCATTCCTCTCATTCTTGTAAGTGCCATGAAAACTTCATGTCGACGAGGACGATAAACATAGCCAACATATTCCCACAAGTCGAGAATATCATTGGAAGAAAAGAGATCTGTAATCTTTTCGTTGGCAGCGCTGTTGGTGACAGTTTGGTTTTGTTTCAGTGATGCAATTAGCATATTCATTCCACCGATGTTCAATACATTTGTCATACAATCCAACAAGCAACTCAAATCATCATCTGGATGACTCAATGATTCTTGAATCAACCACAACACACATATGCCACATCCATACAACTGCTCTGAGGAATTACCAACGAGTTGTGAACATTTTGACATGTCAACTTGGCCATCGTCTTCATCTTCATCATTGGATACTGCGGATTGTTTTGAATCGCAATCACCATTATCATAGAAGCATAGATGAGATGAGCCACTCTCCACCAAATGTATAGAAGCTTTCTTAAACTTGTTCATGATACAGTCAATATCAGGTCGTCTCCTCAATGGTGAAATTGTAGTTGTTGATAGCTCCTTTTCATCATTATCTTCTTGTGACATATCATCAACATCACTCATTTGCTGATCGTCTACATTATCTGATACTGGTCTCTTCATACTATTCTCTTGTATCTCCCAAGGCAATCGATGTACAACTCCTCTACCTCCGTACTGTACATGTCCATATGAGAACTGATAGCTAACACTCTTAGCCTTCTTCAATCCATCATATGCAACATAATCTTTCATCAATACTACAGCATCGGCAACGTCTAGCCATTCTCCTACACCACCTACAACAACCACAGTAGACACTTCATGTTCCTTTGATAGGAACAAACCATTTACTCGGTATAGCAGCGGCGTGATTGGTTCATCCATAATCATTGCTCTCATTCTACCATCTCTTGCCATAAAGTTGGCTGCACTGACATCTTCATCTACAAGTAATGCAGATGCACCACCTTCTATAGCTTCAATTACATTGGCCGCTTGTGATGTCGATCCCGATGCATCCTTGGTACTAAATCTAGTAGTATCTTGATTACTTGATATACTTGCACCATTTATACTCTTGCCACTTGGTAAGTTTGATATGAAGGCTGACACATTCGTATTGTTGACATATCTCCCATCCTCTGCACGGATTGATACAGCATCTGGACTAGAAACAACACGTTCACGTCCATCATGTGGAATGTTATCATATATACCCATGGTGATTGCCTGAAGTAGTGTCGACTTGCCGTGATACCCTCCACCGACTATTAGAGTGACTCCTCGGGGTATAATCATTCCTCTCATTGTAACTGTTGATTTCTCATGTGATGTGTCATCATCACACATATCATTTCCAACCTCTTTTACACTTCCATCGTCATTTAAATATCTTCTCCAAAAACTACCAACATTAACAGTAACAACTCGAGTTAGTTGATCACTATTCTCTGGACTGTAAAATGGTACCGTGGGGGGTGATGACATTGGTAATGAACTTCTACCAGACTTTCGTGGTAGGAGTGAATCATCTGCAATGAATGCCACTGCATTGAGATATTCTGCCTGTTGTCCATCCGTTTTCTTTTCATTACCAGTAGAAGTACTTATTGAGCTATCAAGTTGTCTAGGAGGATGCAACATGTCTCTCAAAGCATTCTGCAATACCACACAAGCAACATGTGTACAACATTCCAATGATGTCAATTTCACCTGCAATTGATGAAGTACTGGGGAGAGCATGTCATTTATGATCTTCTTCTTCAACTCTAGACATTCATTATTATTTTGCATTGTGGCATGTAAATAAAATTGCAAGGCGATATTCCCTTCTTCGTCATCGTTGTTACTATCAATGACTATGCAATCACTGCGCTCTAATACATATGGAATGGGAGTATCTTTCTTTGTGCCAAACTTCTTCTTCTTGTTTCTACCATATTGTTTTGTACTACTACCTTTATTATTTGCATTTGAACTATGTTTTGACTGACCCATGGTCTGAATTGTTAATGCAGAAGTATTGTCAGAGTGCTCATGATGTAATGGAAGTAGATTTGATAATACCCTAGCAGTATAATCTGCCAGAGCAATTTTTGCAGCTCGACTATTACTAAAAGCATGGTATGCATCTTCATGATTTGTAAATAGAGTAGACAACGGTATGGATATTAAGACAATTCCCCTATCGGATGACGATGATGTGTTACTTTTGTAATTGTCATCATCATCATGCTCGTAGGAGGGTAGAGGATGAAACTTTACATCCCACCCACCGCCCACCGATATAGTGAAATCAGATGGCATAGGTAAGCAACTTTATTGATTGCTAGTGTGATGGAAGCATAGGCAACGCTACTTATGAAGTATATTGTACCACATAGAGTTGTAAAAGGGGAGGATACCTCGTGCGGTATCTTGTAATTCCTACTCATTCAGTCTTGAGAGAGGTTCATAATTCATCATAGGGGAGATATGTACTCAATATACTTGACAATACTATAGTTAGTTGATCTTTTTAACGATATATAGATTAGCAGTGGTCTAGTAGCGACGGGGTTGCGGCGTTGAGTCACCAATATCATATTAAAAACTACATCAAGTCATTTTCGAATAATACATAATAAGCATATACGATCAAATAGGTGAAAGTTACAAGCATCAGATAACTGAAAGCATGCTAGCACCACGGAAAAAGCTATGGAGCACTCCATCATCTGCAATCGATATCGCATTAGAGTTTGCAAAGCTCGATAGTACCGATGTAGTGTATGATGTTGGTTGTGGCGACGGTAGAGTACTTATTCATATGGCATCATTATCATGTTGTAAGCATTTTGTTGGAATAGAAATATCACAAGAACGAGCCGATGAAGCAATTATCAATGTACAGAAAGCTCAGGAATTGAAAGAAATACCATCTGATGTTACAATTACAATTATATGTGCCAATGCACTCGATACAACAATAATAGATTACTCAAAGGCAACAGTGATATTTTTATATTTAGTACCAAGAGGACTTCGACTGATAAAGGATATCGTCTGTCCGGAAGAGAGTGAAGAGCCAACAACAACTCAACACGATGATATAAATGATACACAACAAACAGTTAATATAAGTAGTGAAACGTCAACACAATTAACAACTACATCAGAAGAAGATATAACCAATACTACTAAACAAAGAAGAATAATCACATACATGTCACCGTTTGAAAACACGACATATACACAGAAGAAATACTGTAAAGTTGAGCATCAAGAAGGAGCTGCTTGGCCAATATTCCTCTATTCCTTTCCGATGAAACATAATCACTGCAAATAAAAGGTGTTGCTCATTAGATATAAGGTTAGGTAGACACCCTGATATGATATGATATGATATGAGAGAGAGTTATTATGAAACTTAGAATAGTATTAGTAGGATAAAGTATAAGAGATCAATCAGTGGTGCCGCTTAAAGCAAATGCTCTAAGCTTTTAGCTACTTTTCATCCTCTGTAAATTTTAGCGAGTCAACGTTATCCAAGAAGACGATCAGCAATAGATTCGTTCGATAGACTCTTGTAGTTCTACTAATTAAGAAGTATATTGACATTGGCATTGAGATTGTTAGCGTTTGATATCATATCATATATCTTATACTAACCTCTGTCTCTGACATAGAGATTAGCGTTTGATTTATATCATACTATATCTCCGACCAAGAGATAGGTCGTCTTCTCCTTATACACATTTGACGATACAATGGCAAAGAAAAAAGGCAAGGGAAAAGGAAGTAGCAATAATAATAACAGTAATAGCAACAAGAATAGTGATACCAAGAATACTAACACCAACAAAAGTAACAAACAGAAGAATCGAAAACAAAATAAATGGCAACAAAAAGACGATGACGATGATATGTTCCGTGAATCTCTAGTTAATCAGGGCAATACTATAAATGATATGGACTCAGATGGTAACTGTTTGTTTAGAAGTTTATCTGATCAACTATTCCATGACAACGGTGCCAAACATGATATAGTTAGACATGATATTTGTGAGTTTCTGAGTAGTAATAAAGAGGAGTTTGCAGCCTTCCTACTAATGAATGATGATGATGATGATGTATTGGATATTGATGAGTATATAGAAAAGATGAGAGAAGATGGTGAGTGGGGTGGTAATGTGGAAGTCGTAGTAGCATCAAGGGTATACAAAAGAAACATTGTGGTCTTCTCCTTTGAATATTCAAACGGAGCTCTTTCTATTGTATGTGAAGATAAGGATAAGAAGGAGGATGGTTCCGACTTGCTCTTGAGCTACCATGGAGAATCACATTACAACTCTGTTCATCCTATTGGAGGACCTAAGATGCAATCATCAAAACCAAAAAGTAATGATAATGCTGATACAATACCAACGCATCAAAAGAAGAAGGAGAATAAACAGGACGCAACAACAACCAAAGCTGAAAGTAAAAGTAGGAATAGACCACCTACAAGGGGTAGTTCCTGTCCTTGTGGCTCAGGTCTCAAATACAAAAAGTGCTGCATGGCGTCTGAAAAGAGCAAGAAGAGAATATCAAAGCACATGAAGAATAATGATTCAAATTATGATGATGAAAAGAAGGAAGACTCCTTTATAGGGGACTTCAAAGTTTTGACTATATGACTCAGAGTTGCTATCCGCTATCCACTACACTTATTGTTTACAAATCAAACAACATATAAACCTAACCTCACTATTACTAATACAATTATTGACTACAACTAATGATACATAGTACATCTCTACACAACATTATTTAACTCTTGTTGCGACTCTAACGACGGAGAATATTTCCACTCACTATCTCCTTCTACCGGCAACGCCGACCAAGCACGATGATGCAATTTAGGAGCAATATCGCTCTCTTCTTCATCATGCAAATGCTTTAACTTTTGTTGTTGTCTTCTCTGTTGCTTTGTATAGAAGGCTTCTTGCTTTGGTTTATGATGATGCTGGTGTGTAGATGATGGTGCTTCTTCTTGTACAATCTCTCTTGTCAAGGACGAAGATTCAAGTGCTTGTTGTTGTTCTTCTTGTATTGATTTTAGACGTGCACTCCAAACTCGACGGACTATTGATTCTAGAATGTTATATGTGACATGACCTAGCATAGAAGTGAAGCCAGACTCTTTGTAGCGAGAGAATAAGAAGTGATGAGGTATAAGATCCATTGCATTGGAATAAGTGTATAAACAGATGCACTTACTACCAGCAAATCCTACAAAGAATGGAGTGAGTGCTAATCCCCATATCGCGGCTAGGCTAGACACTAGTATAAACTGAGTTATTGATGAAATCTTTTGCAAACTAGCCATGGCAACATAGGCACCCACTGCAAAGCCGTTAAAAAGTCCAACTGCATGCTTGTATTGCGTTGCATTGACAGCAAGCATACAAAGTAATGCCCAAAGAGAAGGAAATGATACATTATTGAGTGGTGCCGGAGGAGTACACTGCATAGCATCCACTTTGCATCTTTGTATATGGTTGTTGTGGAGGATACGCATCCATCCTGCACTACCCCCAAGCCAAACAACACTCAGAACATATCCTATGGCCAATTCTACTTCTTCTGACCATATCCATATATCAGTTGCTAAAGTTGTTGATGCATCTTCCTCTCCAATATGGAGTGCATGTACAATACCGTAATAATATCTATTCCAATCTGTTACACCAGCAGTGCCAAAGATTAGCATAGTAAGGTTCATGCCTAAAAATGTTGTTGATCCCAATCTACCTGCGTACCCGTCAAGTATTTTTAGCCTTGGATTGTTGATGATATAGTACCAAACTAGTCCTACAATGATACTCAAAAGCATTAACCACAGATAATTACTAGCAGATACATCTTGGTTATCTTCCATTAATCCGGTTGATCCGATAATATTCTGTCCACCTACAAATGGACCAATCGCAGTCGGTATCAAGTGTGTCGATGATATTGGAGAAGCTCCAACTAATGTTATTACAGTCATGATTGCAATGTGAACATTTGTACTATGATCTCCACCATTGTTATATGAATATGTCAATACAGCTGCAATGTAGATTGTAAGTATTTGTACCCAGCACGCTTTGCACTGTTTCAATTGTTCTATAATACTGAAGCAATCATCTCTCAGTGTAGTGTGAGGAAATGATACAAAGCTTTCTTGAACTTGAGGATGAGCAGCTTTGCTCTCCTCATCACTATCTGTTTCATCCCTAATTTCATCCCTAATATGTGTCGAAGACTGTCGTTTCCTCATGCTGATTTCAATGAGCGCATGCTACTAAGTCTAGTGACCACTTCTACGCCTTCCTTTGTTTGAATATATCACATTACACAGCTGAAGAGTTGTTCTCAGTTCTCTCTTTAGCACTTGAATATTTTGTTCTAAAGGATACCACCTTCAATAAATCTTGATTTGCTTTACTGTCTGCGCTGCATTGAGTACGATAGAGTAGATAGAGGCGATTATTTGCCTGATATATAGCGAGAGTATAACTAAACAAACTCATAATCTAAATCATGTCATCCAAACAACAACCACTGCCAGGTGATATCATCATGGAAGATGATCTTATGCAAAACATTGACAAATATATGAATTGGTTACAATCAATTGATGTCATCCTATTGTTAGGCGGTGGTGTACCAATATCACCAATTGAACCTCCTATATATGTACAACGTAGATGTGATGTTGTAGCTGAAATCATGAATATAAGTATGCATCATCATCCATCAATCATATGTTTATCGGCCGGTACTGCTCATGTTCCTCAATTTATACACGATGGATTACCGTTATGGGAAAGCACTGCATCGGCAGCATATCTAATAAACCACAAACAATATCCAATAGATCCTTCATATGTATATGCTGAGACCACATCATATGATACGATTTCAAATGCTTACTTTACTCGAACAACAATGACCGATGTGAATACAAATTGGAATAGGATATTGGTAGTTACAAACGAATTCCATATTCGAAGGAGTGCTGCTATCTTTGACTGGATCTTTCATGCTCCTTCTGTATATGATGGTAGGTCAAAGTATGAGATGTATTATCTATCAGTACACAACGTTGATTTATCACAAGATGCATTAATATCAAGGAAGGAACATGAGGCAAGAGGAGAAGCAAATGTTCATAATATATTATCTAAAGAGTATACTACATTACAGGATATATGGAGATTTCTAACGACGAAACATGATTTCTATTCAGCAGAGAAGTTAGTTCAAAGGGCTACTAGTAATAAGGATCAAAGGAGCGACAATTTACTACTAAAGATGAGCTATGGAAGGAAAGTAACTTCTTCTTCTATAGTGTCAACAGAATACAAAGATGGACATATTGTACTGTCACTAGACCTTTATTTCCTTGTGATTGCTTTGTTGTTATCTGTTATTGTTGGAGTATACTATTCACATCGGAGGAATAAAAAGCAGCATAATTTATAAAGAGAAGAAGTCATTAGATGAATGCTAGATATAGCAATTAACAGTCTAAATGTAGCTGCAGACATCTCCGATTAATCGCCAAACTGTTAACAGTTTTATCCCAAGTAAAACCCAAGCAAAACGTGGCAATCAGGCGACGATGAATTGATATTACATACCTCTATTGGTAAACCTTTTAATAGTAGATTATGAGGAGAAATAATAACGATATACTATACAATATCGGATTATAAATAATTGTTATTCAGGATTAGAAATAATTACAAACAATATACATTACAATGATATCATTGTCGCCCCCAACATCTCGATCTACTCGTCTTATATATCTCAGCTTATACCTTTCATCATGTGTTACCAATATCGAAGGATTTCCTATGTCAATACCAGCTTCTAATCCGTCTCCTCGTGAGGATCCTTCTCCTCAAAGAAGAGCAAGTAGGGCAGCTGTTGCAAGCACAATATTCAGAGGCACAATGAACAGTCGTCAACAGATACATACAGGAAAAGATGGACAGAGTGATGATTTTGCATTGCGAATGGGTGCTGCAATACAATCCGCTAACGACGAAGATCAAATTGATGATTTCTCTGATATAGACGACGAATCAATTCAACAACAGCAGATATATGAACGTCGGCACTTTCTCCATGGTATGCTTGCAGCTGGCATTGCTACAGCTATCTCCACAACAATTGAACCGGCAAATGCTTATGAGCAAGCCTATCCATTAGAACTGAAAGCTACACCTTATAATGAAGTTGAAACATCTTCAAACTCTTTATCAAAGTTGAAACAAGAGCGCATATCTCAAAAGAAGGCAATGGTAGCAGCGACTCAAGATGAGATGAAGAATGACCCCTTAGGTTTGAAATTGATTCCAGGATCGTCAAACTACGGTCTTACAATATTTGGTGCTTCGACTTGGGCGTTGGCACTTTGGTTTGCTTCTGGTTCTAGATCTAGTCCGGTAGTAACTCCGATTGCAAACTTGTTATATGATGAAAGTAAAGAGGATTGGTTGGCTGATAGAAATGATGGATACTTTGGCGACTTGCCACTCTCTTTCATGGCTATACTATCTGCAGTCTTTGTCTTCTGCGGAATCATAGCTGATAGATTAGTTTACTTCTTGGCAGATGGAGACGCAGAGGTTAGTCTGCAGCTAGCAGGAGTATCTGTCATTGGCGGAGCTGTTTGGGAAGTAGGCAGACTTGCAACGAAGGAGAAGAAACAAACAAGGCAAGAATATGAGCGTGATGTCATTCTCTACCAGGAATTTGAAGACTTTGCTAATAAGAGAATAATAGTCGGAAGGGGATCATGTCATCGATCAGATGTCATAAGTGCTTTTCGACGATACAATCCCAAATACAGAACGGCAGAGAGTGAACAATATCCACTGTCAGATATAGAACTTGAACGTATCTTGAAGGCCTGGAACCGTGAGTTTGGTTCTCGCTCTGAAATGTCATCTGCAGGATTCTTTTCAGGAATATATGTGGATGCCGAGGCGGATGTATTTGCTCCACGATAAGAATAATCAAGTGATGACCACAGCACTAGTCTAAAGTTTACTGCCAGGTAATAAGCTAATAACAGCATCTAAAGTGAACAGTACCCTTTCTTTATCAACATGGATGCAACAATTTTCAGATGCCTGTAAGGATATTGCATCACATCTTAGTTCACAAACTCTTCTCATTACCCACAATGTATCTCACCACAACTAAAAACTACTACCAATTCTAGCCAAAGGAGACAAACTCTCCATCCAAATCCAAAAATACCATGTCTGCACTAACACCGAATTTATTAACAATCATCTCGGCTACATCTTCCAAATGATCACCCTGGATAATAATCTCTTTATCCTTGACACTACTACTGCCAGCAAACCGTTTACTAAATGCCTTACTTGCATCTTTTAACTTCAATCCAGGCACTGTATCCATACCCACAACATGTGTTACAGCCTTCTTACGATTTCGTGATATCTTTTGCACGATGACACGTGTATCAACCTTGTTAACTTTTTTAGCAGACGCGCCACGTCTTTTCTTCTTACTACTTTTACCGCCCACATCCAACTCTTCCATCTTTTCAGCAACAATATCATAATCTTCATCTTCTTCACTTGAATCTCCAACATAAAATGGATCCTCGGGTTCAGGACCATACTTTTTCACAAGAGCAGTGAATAACTTATCTTCCTTGCCTTCATACTTGGTCAATATTGCATCAACACCGTC
>Ga0214480_100964_pt1 | contig 13636 bp, 22 predicted proteins | sample M1_20Mar14CPVII9_3_FD_165042 | JGI IMG/M metagenome (GOLD analysis project Ga0214480, IMG submission 165042) | Marine eukaryotic communities from Monterey Bay, California, United States - M1_20Mar14CPVII9sort6BwellE17 | ecosystem: Environmental > Aquatic > Marine > Unclassified | place: USA... | reverse complement strand
TTCACCCCCTCTCATAAAAAATAACAACAGCTTGGTAAAGGAGCATTCTCAACAGTCCGATCAGGTATACACAAACGTTCACCAACAAAAGAATATGCCGTAAAATGTGTTGAACGTGAAAAGTTAAAAGAAGAAGATATTGCCGCATTAAAAGATGAGGTAGCAATTCTATCAGCATTACGTAATTGTCATCATATTATACGTTTATATGATTTCTTCGAGGAACCAAACACATACTACTTGGTTATGGAAACAATGTACGGAGGGGAATTATTCGATCGTATTGTAACTAAAAGTTATTATAATGAAAAGGAGGCAAGGATGACATGTAAGATATTATTGGAGGCTATTGATTATTGTCATGAACGGAGGGTGGCACATCGTGATTTAAAGCCGGAGAATTTATTATTAAGGAGTGAAACGGATGATTCGAGTATTAAAATTGCTGATTTTGGATTTGCAAAGATTGTTAGGAGTCCGCAGAGTTTAAAGACTCAGTGTGGTACACCGGTAAGTTTGTTGTTTTTAGTATGTGTCTGTTAGTTTTGGGTTGGATATTGAGTTTGTTGCGAGTGGTGTTGAAAAGAAGGCTGTTAGTGTTTGATAGGGTTAAGATATTGTTTTGTATACCACTGTCCTCTCACAATACCTCATATATCATTTACGACAGGGATATGTGGCGCCTGAAATCTTAACTGGCACGCCATATGATGAATCAGCCGATATGTGGTCTGTGGGTGTCATACTATACATCCTCCTCGGCGGATACCCTCCATTTATTGATGACAATCAACGTAAACTATTCAGAAAGATTCGTAAGGGAGAATATGAATTCCATGAGGAGTATTGGGGTCCGGTATCAGAAGATGCGAAGAATTTAATCTCAAATTTGTTATGTGTCAAGGCCTCACGTCGATTAACTGCTCGGGAGGCACTGCAGAGTAATTGGATTGCCAAGGCAACTGATGAATCGTTGGAAAAGAATGATATGGGTGCTAACTTGATAGAAATGAGAAAGTTCAATGGGAAGAGAAAGTTTGTAAGTTTTTGCTCACATCTTGTGTCTGTTTTGTTATTATGCCAATTTGACATGTTCAAATACTCATCATACTCCTTCTTTAAATCAGCGTGCTGCGGTTGCAAGTGTTATGGCGGTTAATAAGCTGAAGAACTTCTTGGCCTTTGATACTTTTCAACCGGGGGATATGTTATTGGAGGATTGGTCATAAATTATTGGTGGAGTGAAGGTTTATGTTTTTGTTCTCTAGCTATGAGATCCACATTGTAGAGTACATTAGAAAAGGAGAGTTTAGTAGAGGTAGAAGTGTGGATTGTCTGGCGATAGATCAAGTCTAAGTTTAACAGTTGGTTGATCGGTGCTGTTTTGAGTGTGATGTCAGATTTCTTAAACGATGATCATAATTTCATAATGAATTGGACTTGAATACTTGTACAAACTACAAACAAAGCTTCTTTATATGAACATTTATGCTTGAGCTTATCCTCCAAATCTCTACTTCTATAGCCTATAATCAACAAAATCCCAATCACCATCTCTGCCTCCTCATAAGAGGTCTATGCACCTGTCTGCCATAGTCTATAGTTGGCAACTTCTTATGTAATATTCTTATCATCTATGCACCCCTATTGGATGCATGTGACAAGTATTGCCAAATCATATCCTTAGCAGGTCCAGGAATATCAGTCCTACACTCTTCACGGCTGACAGGACTATCTTCTTCTGGATTATCAATCTTATTCTTCCACCATGCTAGTTCAAATATGATCGTTGCCTCTTTTCTTTCATAGAAGGAAAGCATATCATCAATACGGCCAAGGTAATTATCTTTGATTTGTTTCCAAAGGTTTAGATCCGATGGTCCCCCACCTCCTGATGCGTATGCCTGTACCTTTAGATATATTTGTTCGTCCTTACATCCCAAGTAAAAGCCAAGGATTGAATTTAACTTCCCCTCTACTTGTGTATTTCCAGCTTGGACAATAGTAGACACACGAGTTGAAAGGGATTGTAATATGATCTTTTGTAACCTGCAACCTCGGAAGGCATGACAGTTGATGCTCTGAATGTTGGTCTCATTCATAACAACTTCATTCAAGTTAATGCAATTCAAAAATGAATCTTTGCCGATCTTCTTTAGCCCATCATTAAACACCACTTGCCTTAGCTTTCTGCACCCGGCAAATGCGGAGTGGCTGATTGATTCTATTCCTGTACCAAAGGACACTTCTTTCAAACTTACACAACCACTGAATGTATATCCATCGATACACTTGAGTGTAGATGGGATAGTAATACTTTCCAAATTTATGCACCCCTCGAATGACCACTCTCCTAATTGTAGTAAACCTTCATTTAATTCCACTTTTCCCAATTGATAACACTTACTAAAAGCACTCGATTCAATAAACTGAACAGTCGATGGCATAATTACCTCTTCCAATGCATCACAAATATAAAATGCCTCGCTATCAAGTTTCAACAGCCCCTCATTCATAACCACTTCTTTCAAAGTCGAGCGTGATCGGACGAATGCATTACGTCTAACCTCACCAACACTAGGATCAAACCGTACTTTAACTAAACCCCCTGGTAAAGTACCTTGTTGCCCGAAGCCGTATATATATTCCGTATGTTCATCAATTTGTTCTTCTGTTTCGTGTTCATTTGCAATTCCACAAAGTTTCAAACTTTCCATAAATTTATCTTTGAATTGATCAGCGTCCAAACTTAGCTCATTTGACAAATCTGGAATCCCTTCCCTCGAGAGCTATTGTAATATGTTGTAGTGTAGGGGTATTTGAGTAAACGAATGTATACATTAATTAGAGAATATGCATACAAATACAATAATTGACAAAGTATATATACTTATTACTCACAATTTCTTTGAACCGTGGATCAGCCATTCCCCGCCTAAATATTTGTTGGAACTGTGCTGAATCTTCTTTTATCAAGGCACCCAACAATTCTGATTCATCTAATCCATTAGCAAATGCATTTGCCACTAACTTTGATAATTCAGTAAGTTCTCCTGACTCATAATCAATGCCCGCATCGGCGGGTGGTGGAATCATAGGTATTGTATCGGAGGCCGATGCAGGTGCCGTAGGTATATCAAAACCTGTCTTTGACATAGGAGGTCTCTTTGCCCTGATAATCTTTCGACGAGGCGTATCATTCGCCACCAACTGAGCACCATGCAATACAAACTTCTTTGTATTTTCACATGCACCATCTTTCTTATCATCTTTTTTGTTATCATTATCTGGAGGATTGGTCGACATGTTTGTATATTGTCAGTAACTAAATACTACACTATTGACAGCTAATCAACGTCTAATGCAATTGGGATGGTATAGCTATGTATTGGATAGAGCTCTCACAACATATAACAAGACAACAATAGTTGCTCGGTCTACAGAATTTCTACTCTCATGGTACTGTTACTCTCATGGTACCGTTTATTCGCGTCTGGGTCTTGGAATAGCAATTCCTCCTCTTGTGCCTCGGCTCCTCTTTGCTCTCTGGAAATGAAGAACAGCCAACTATATTGCAGAGGACAATCGGTTGTATAAACATGCAAAGCTAACCCTGATACTTCTCTTGTATCATAGTATCAATATATCAATCTCTGGAGGACTTGGTATTACTTTAAAATTTTGTGCATATCTTGTGTCATTTTTTTTAGTTGATGGCTCGTGATGTGATGAGATGGATGATAGATGGCTCTCTGATAATATCTGGCGCGTCAGTACATAGTTATTGTACAGCCTGCATTAGAAAGTATAGTTATACCGGTATATCACAATTGCAATAGAATATGACCGACAACGGCGTAGCAATATCGTCATCAATGCCATCATTATGGATCGATGCCGATCCGTCAGGCTTATATCAAACCGGTCTAGATTGTGACGACGACCTAGCAATACTAATTGCAATAGCACTACATCAACGTCAAGTACTCAACTTAAAAGGATTATCAATCTGTGGTGGTAATGCACCATTAAAACATACATATAATAATGCAAATACATTATGGAAATATATAAATGGATATGAACAAACGGGTATTCAACATCCAATCAAAGGGTATGGATGGAATTCAATGCAAGTTGGTGTTAAACTATTGCAATACTATAATATGATATTTCCAGATGCTGATGATTCAGATGATGCAGCCATGACTATATTGCAAGCAGCAGATGAACAACACAATGCAAAGATGCCGATGATACTTTCACTAGGACCGCCAACTAACATTGCCAAGGCAATACAACAACAACCATCAATATTGAACAATAACAATATTGAACATATATATCTAATGGGTGGAGAATTAACAAATCAACAACTTGATTTAAACTTTCGATCCGATAGGGCTAGTGCACGAATAGTTATTGATGCCGATATACCAAAAACGATTATACCCATACAAACATGTGGTCAAGTTGTTATAACAGATGAATGGATATCTTCCTTGAATTGTGATCAGCAACAACATCAGGATAGTAGTAAGAATAAGAAGATATTGGCAGTATGTGCATACTTGTCAAAGATGAAACAACAGATACGATTAATGCCACGATTTGTTAATCGAGCTGTAAAGGATCGAATGGTATTAGAAGAAGAAGGAACAGCATCAAGTCATTATTGGGTACCATCATCAAATCTAGATAGAGGATTTATACCCTGGGATATCATTGCATTATTGGCTGTTTCACATCCAAATGAATTTGATGAATGGAAGTATCATCGTATTACTTTTCCAAATTGTTCAAGTGGCGAGCCATGTGATAGTACTATGAAAGTTTTAGAAGATTTACCTGACGATTACTTTGATAATGATAATAATGACAGTGTAAAGAAGAAGAGGAGTTGGAGTGGGTTGTCACGGTACCACACAAGGTACGGAATGAAACAAAGCTATTAGAGATTATGTTGGATTTGATTAGTGACATTGAAGTGCCTTCCTCTTCTCCTTTGTTGTATGAACAACAAAAGTGGGGATTTGGTATCAATGTTGTCTCTGGATTTAGTATTGCAACGGCTATCTTTGTTATGTTCTGTGTTAAGTTGTGTTTCAGACGCTAGATTTAAGGAGGGGATACTGAAGACAGTCAGATCAGATCAGAGGGGAGTAGTCGGAATACATTCTCCGATTATCCCAACAAGATATGAATTAGATTTTTTGAATTGCTATTCTTCAAGCTGTATGATAAGTATTATTGTAATCCCAAGTCCCAAAGCTCATCTCAATAAAGCTAAGCAGAAATGATTTATATCCTAATGTCCATTCTGTCCGTGCAATCTTCAAGGGGCATGCTAGTACATCACTCATGTCACTGAAATTACAGTAGCCATCACATTCTCATGAAATTTACACAAGCCCAAAAAAAGAAAAAAAGAAACGTTGAATGACTTTGTGTGCTTTTGACAAAGTTGCTTGCTCATCAAGGCTTGATGGAATCAATAGTAGCCGCCCCCCATTGCAATGAATACATTTGAAGTAGTATAGACCAAACAACACATATATTGCAGTAGTGAAAAACAAACTATAAAAGTGAAGATATACCCTATTGCAAAAAATGATAAACTCGATATCATCATTCATTCTCCTCCTATCAATCGCCATAACAACAACCAACGCTACAACGTTAACACCACACACAACTGCAAAGAAATATACATGTCAATCTACCGACAACCCACCCGGACGTTCCATCACCGTACCATCCGATCGTGGCTCCTCATCAGATTTATACATCCTACTACCACCCCTAACAACCTCATCACAACTATGCACTATAACCAAATGTAATAATTTACAATTATGTAATGTATATATACCCATAGCCAAAAGTTATGTAGGTGCCTTAACACCTACTTCCAACCCTGCCGATAGTGAATATACATGGCAGGTTAGTCCAGGGCGTTATGAGACTATTACATCTATACAATGTGGTACAACTACTTCCTCAGGCGGTACTGGTGATTTTGCATGGAATAGTAATGAATATTTATGTCAAATTAAATTACCTCCAATAAAAGAAGATGAGGATGGATATTATTTAAGTATGTTTACATTGGATGACTATTATTCAGCTGCTAGTGGTAATGGTGGTGCGAGTGGTAGCCCGAATAATAAAGATTTGACATTGGCTAGTAGATTCTTAGAACGTGTTAATTGGGGCCCTAGTGAGTATAGTTTATTAGTGTTCGTTTAGTTTGTGTTGTTTTGGGGGCAGGGTGTTGGGGTCAGATGAAAGAGATAGTCCGAGAGAGGAGTGGGGAAACTTTATCATTCATTGCAAAATATGCTCACATCATATGTTCTCTCTACTCTCTCTCACCTCTAACTACAGCCATGGAAGAGATTAATGAATTAGCAACATCAATAACAAACGTCGGATATACCAAAGCAGTAGCAACCCACATATATAACCAAGTATCACTCCAACCAACCTCACATAAAAAATACTTCCGTGAAAGACTTACACCCCGTGCAGTTGAAAGTTATCAATATAGTATACCTGGTCCTAAAGCATGTGAAATTAATGCACATTATAGACGATTTAGTTTTACATTAATGGATGTAGAATTAAGTAGAGGTAGTATTAGTGCTGCTGGTAATACGGGTCATCCATTTACACCCATGACTATTACCACCGAGGATAGTTATACGGTAATATCATTTGGTGGAAATGTACGTACTGTACTTAGTGCACCCTTGGAGTATTATGATAATTATCCAGAGGATGGGATATTGGTTGGGGATGAAACTACGACGGAACTTGGGGATGGTAGTGTAAGTATATATCAAGATGATGATGTGACGAGGAGGATTTTAAAAATGTGCCTTGTAATATTAAGATTGGATGTAATTGTTCTAACCCTCCCTCCGTCTCTTCTCCACCTTAACGTACTCACCAACATGCAATATCCTCCCCCCTTTTCCCATATGTATATGTAGTATACTATATGTGCCGCCGAGGAGGTCGTTGGGAATCAAGTAGGATCATCAACCTACTCCCATCTCTTTCAAGTCCTTGTTGGTGATCTTTGTACCTCGAGTTATACCGATCGTGGTGGTGTTGATGATGGATTGGGGGATGGTGCTGTGGAAGAGGATAATATCAAAGTAGGAGGGAAGTTTGTACGTACATATGATTCCGATGCATGTAATGCAAAGTGTGATGATGCAACCAAAGTTAAGTATATTACAATTGGAAATCCCCCGGTTGATATTCCTGATTTGTATGATTCTAGTGATTTGATCAAGCTTGATATTAGTACTCTTGTTGATGCCACATCTGACCCTCCCGACATTATCAAGTTGGATGAGGCTAGGACACATGGGTCAGATTGGTTATTAACGGTGGATATTAGTGGCGAAGCTGGTTTGTCTGCCACATGTGCTAGCCTGCCAGATCCGGCTGGTTTGTCTTATACTGATCTGAACAGCTTTGATCCAAACCGAGGCAAATTGTGAGTAAACCTTTTAGTCTTTACATCTTGTTTATGTGATGTTTCATTTAATATCCCGTCTCTAACATGATCTTCTACTGCTACATCCCACAGCAACCTTGATAAGCCTATCTTTGCCAAACTTCCCGGTGATCTATGGGCACTTCATGACTTCCGTACTGTATTATTTGAGAATACATTGGACAATCCTTTAATGGACGGTGGAGGAGCAGTGATGAACCGTGCCGCTCGTCTAAGACCAACAGAAGATGGCGGTGAGGAACTTTCATTGACAGTCCGATGCTCTAACACCGATCGTAACATTTTCAACGAAGACAAGTGTAAGATATCATACCAGTCAGAGACTTGTGTGTCTCGACCTTTTCCTGATCCTGGCGCTAATGTAAGTTCTGTATGTCCTCCTTTTACTTGTGCTATTGAATGAAAGAAATGTACTTTATGTATCTAATCCTCTTCTAACCTATCCCCTCATATCTCATACTCGCTCTTAGAATCGACGTGATACGGTAAGTCTTTCACTAATCCCATCATACTCTTTACCCCAACCCCTAGTCTAACTTTCGTCCATCCTTCTTTCTTCCTCTCTTTCAATATTAGAGCAATGTGGGTGGAGAATATGGAGAACCGATATGGAAGTATCAACCACCTTGGGCTGGAGCTGAGGGAGGAGGAGTAGTTGTCTGTGGATCGGAGAACGAAGTAGCACCTGTCCCTGAACTAAGTGGCGACTATTTTGCTGCTCAGAACAGGAAGCTAGATTCAGGTGAAATCAGATACAACAGCCAGAAGAAGACTACATGGGCCGAGGTAGTATTAAACGCTCCTGATCAATTATGTCAAAAGAATGCCTGGGCCTTGATGAAGATCTTTGCAACTTCTACTGCAACAAACAAGGATGAACAGAACTCTGAGACGAATATCCAAGTACTTGACAACTTTGTCAATTCATGCATGTCCACCTATAAAGATGTCATCAAGAGAGCTTCATTCAACGAGGAAATGTCAAGACAGCTTACATACGATAATAACAAGGCCGTAGCTCGTGGCTGGCATCTTGTCGATAGCCTTGCATACCCCGATGAGAACTATGCACGAGAGCTCCTTCAATTACATACTATTGGAACGATTCAATTGTATGAGAACGGAACGGCAGTATTAGATCAATTTGGGAGGAGGATAGCTAATTATGACCAATCTAATATATTCGAAAGTAGTAAAATATGGACAGCGTTTCAAACATCAACACGACGAGGCAACTATGAAGACCTTGACTGGTCTGGAGGTGAGTTCTGTCATCACTGTGCGCTTGAACTCTTTGCAAAGAGTTCGTGCTTACTTTTTCAAAGGATACCTTCATTGGTATCCTTAAAAAATGACACATCTTGTGCACTTTTTCATACAACTAACTCACCACTCTGTCTCCTACATACCAGGGAGCTTCAACGACCCATTAACACTAAATGATGCGAATAACAGAGACTGGTTTCCTAAGATAGACCTTTTAGGTGGTTACATAGGGGACAAATTTCCTCTGTGTGAAGATCTTCCTTCCCGACCTTTTCTCAAGAAGGGAGCCAAATATAGATTACTCGGAGGTGATCCCAAGCCTCTGTGGTATTATGAGCCAAACAGCTGGTATACTAAAGAAGGTGTGAACCAATGGCAAGAGGGGAAAGATATCCGAAGGCTTACATTGGATCCTAATTCGGCTCTGTTTACCAAGCTTTGCAATCCGAAGAACCCTGCCGTCCCTGATGACACACTCGCTGATAATGGATCTGGTGAAGCTTCATATGATAGCTCGTGGGGTGCTCCCGCTTGTACTGGACAAAGCAATAAGTGTGACTCCTTAACATTATTGGACGATAACATCAGGGTTGACAGTACTGATCCATTGAAGGAGTGTGGCAGTGGTAATGATGAAACATCTTGTACTATTGACGGATGTGTAGATGGTGCTACTGATAATGACAATGGAGTTACTGAATCCGTTAAAAAGATCGTTGTAGAAACTGTATCGGGTAATGATTTGAGAGGTGGCGAGGAGGTGAGCATTAAAGCCACCGTGATATCAAATAGGCGGCCTGTCAACAGACTTTTGCAATATGATAGAGTTGATTTCTATTACACCGAGGATGCCAGCAATCCTGATTGGATCTTCATTACAACGGCTAATCCGATTGTTGGAGAGAGTATAGTATCCTTTCCTAGGACCACCACCTTTGCAACAGAGATTAGATATACTCTTCCCAAATGTTTATCTTCCGCCGGATGTAATCAGGCTGTTAGAGTTGCACTTCGCTCTGGAACATTGGAAATCAATTCAGATGACGGAAACCATAAACCAACGAGTGACTGTGCTAATGAGCCACATGATGATGTTGATGGTAAGTTTCAATCATTCATTATAGGATGCCTTACCATTTGTCATAATTTAACACTCTGATTCTCTCCTTCTCCCCAAATCATGCAACAGATCTCGTATTCCCAGTACTTCCCAGCCAGAGGCCACAAGATATGTGTGATTTCCAAACCCTTATAACACTTGATGAAAACCTTGACGACTGTAACGTTGATGCAACTGAACGGTTATGCTTAGTTGATACTGTAAAGGTAAGTTATAAAAAGTGAACACAAGATGTGCACAAAATTCATTTTTCTAATCCTTCTTCTTCTCCCCCATTACCTTAAAGGTCGTTGAGGTGACGCCTGGTGTCTATTACGAGTACATCCCTGTACCATGCGTTCACCTTCCATTCTATGGAGAACCAAGTAACCACCTCACTAACAAGAATGGTCCTGTGAAGCTGTTTGCCAACTGGAATAATTGGCTGGTTATGTGTGGCAATAAGAAGATCCCCTCAGCTCTTTCAACTTGCTGCGGTGGTTATGAAGACAGGCCGCCATATGCTTGTGGCGAAGGTGCTAATGATTGTCCTAAAGCAGATGTTTTGAGTGAGTATCGTCGTGAAAAGCTCACATATGCAGGCAACGAAGCTCGGTGTCAAGATTGGGGTAGATCGTCATGTGACCCGCAACGCATAGGTCCTACTGGCGGACATGCAGGCCATTGTACTTATCATCAGAGTTGTGCAGATATTGGTGCTAATGATAGACACCTGAAAGATTTAACAAGATGGCACTGGTCTACTGCCAGTTGCTCTATACATATCAAGGTTAGTTCTGGAGGATTGATTGCTATTGTTCATGCCCCCGAGGAGACAAAGACGGTTCGAGGAGAAGACTTCTATCCGACAGGTAAGAACAAACGTGTCTATTACAACTGTACTTGAACTCTCGATTATAACAGTATTTCACTTAACTGCCACATTTCATTCCTCCTTCTTGTCACCTTCCAGTTCAAAGTCATGTTAATCCAGAGAAGACGGTTTCATTCTTTCACGTTCAGTGGGATGATAGCAATGCCGGAGTTGGGCAAGTACCTTACCCAACTGTGGCCGAATCATGCGGCGACGGGGAAGTGTATGATACTGACTATTGTCTGTGTGATACCTCCGTAACAGAAACGATGCCGTTTGATGCCTTGCCTACAAGAGCCGAAGTTCTTGAACTTAGAGTTGGAGCATTTGATCCTTCAATGTTCACTGGTGATGAGGCATATACTCTGGTTGGAAATGAAGTTCCAGACGGTGTTACAGTATACAAGAAGACTGGAATGGATGATTACACTACCGAGACTGTATTCAGAATCAAGGACGAGTTTAGCAGCGGATACATTTACCTCAAGAACATCATGAGTGTTGTCACGGCATGCGGGTCGTTCCACTTTAGAAACAGGAAAGTCCGCGTTAGTATTGTTTTATGATGTGAATTCATGTGTTCCATATGAAGTTTTTGAGATCTGAGTGCTTCATTTGGCCTTTATGTATCTTCATTTGATTGTCTTTGCAGCCGTATGCACTAACTTGAGTTACTATCGTCTCTCTCCATCTTCATAAACCGCTATACGCGCATCTTCCAGTCCAACATTTTACGACATTGTAGATCCCGAGCTTGTATCAGCTTATCAAGAGACGGATGCTTACATTGATCATGTTCATAATCATCCCAATACACCACCATCTGTCTGCTTAATGTTACATAAAAACTTTGGGTATTCTAATCCAACTCAAAATCAAGTGCTTGGTTGTTCGGAGGCCTTTAAAACTGGTGTTTATACATTTGTCCATGATTCGGAAGAATTGGTATTTGGAAGTCTTGGAGAACGAGGAAATCTCAAGGCAGTTACGGCATCAATCGTCCTAAGTAATGAAGCTCTTTCAGTCGAGGCTGACCTGGACCCTAATGGAGGCACAGTTATTAGCCCTCTGCTTCGACTGATGCATCTAAGTAGAAGTTTCTCACTTACAAAGTCTGATCATCAAAGACTAACAGCAGGTTTCTTGGAAGCAGGATTCAATGCTATTGTGGAAGGACCATATCTAATGTAAGTTTGAGGGCGAGGGGATCTTTCTTCTGTTGTTCTGTCTTTACCAATCATTATGCACAAACTTATAACTTGATTCATCTCTGTTCTATAGTCCGGATCAGTTCTCTTTTTATAACCCTTTCTTCTATCCAGCTGGTCCTCATCAAGAATCTGGTTTGACTGCACCAGAAGGCGAGTTGTTGACATTGGGAATCGTGGCCCAATCTCAAAATACAATGTATAACTTACCCATGACTGGCTTAGGGTATAACTGTAACGCTGGCCCTGGCCCTGCTTTCGAGCTTGGTACATTTAGAGATGCACAATGTGGTAATGTGGGAAGGCTAGAAGGCAGTCCACCATATCGATACAAGGCTGGGTATCTAGACTTTGCAACATCCGGAACAAGCACCGAGGTTGTAGGGCAGCTTGCCCTCCTGATGTTAGCAAATCGAATCAGTCCGGCTAGTCGAACAATAATTGAAGATTCCTTCGAGGCAAACCTTACTGCAGAAGGTGGAGGACTTGAACTGGCCACGAGAATAGCTCAAGTCTTGATGTTATCTACACCCGAGTTTGCAACGTCAAATCTTGTCCTCCCCAATGGAAATGAACGGCCAAGAACACCCACGGATACAAAGGTCCCCGACATTCCTTACAAGGCGATAATACACATTGACTTGTTTGGTGGGCAAGATTCCATGAACATGCTTACTCCTCATCCCGATGGATGTCAAGCCTTGTATGATGAATATCGTGCTCGTAGAGGAGTTGACAACAGTCTTGCCGACATATATATTAATTCTCTATCCACAGACGAGATGACTAAGATCGACATAGGCACAGACGACTCACAACCTCCACAGCCTTGCTCAAGCTTTGGAGTTAACAACCACCTTTCCCGGCTTGCTGAGATATATAATGCTGGGGATGGTTTATTCTTTACAAACATCGGAACAATGTCTAAGCCGGTGGATGTCGATAATTTCAAGAGTGAAACTACCGCCCAGTTATTCAGTCATCACGACATGAAGAAGGAAGAGCTGATTGTTGATGTGTTTAGAGATCAGCCAGGGAGTGGTATTCTTGGCCGAATGGCCGATACGTTGGGCAATAATAGAGCAATGGGTCAAATCAGTATGCAGAAGATACTAGCCAACATCATAGGAAAACCCTCGTTGGGTAGAAAGATAGATGTTATATCTTCAAGAAACGAGTTGGGCGTTGATCAATTCTATAGGGTGTGAGTAGCTCAATGGTTTCAATCGTTTGCAATAAGTGACACATCTCGTGTACTTCCTTTTTCTCCGCTTGGTTATCTTGAAAAATGACACATCATATGTTACTTTCATATCTCATCATCTCAATCTACATACTAACCCTTGTATTTTCTATTCCTTCTAGCCCTGATGGGGATGGTGTGAGTAGCTTGTGTTTGCTCGTTGCAAAATGAACACATCATGTGTTCATTACTTCATATTTTTCAAGGATACCTACCAATCAAGCCGGTATTCTAAAAAAAGAAGAATCACATCTTGTGCACTTTTCATAATACTAGTACTAACCCTTGTCTTTTCTTTCCTTTCTAGCCTGATGTGAGTAAAAGAGTAGACATGCTACCAACGATACTATCACTCAATAAACAAGTAGACCCTGGTACAAGCGGTCTACACGGCAACCATTGGTCACAAAAGCTA
>Ga0214480_100963_pt1 | contig 13639 bp, 12 predicted proteins | sample M1_20Mar14CPVII9_3_FD_165042 | JGI IMG/M metagenome (GOLD analysis project Ga0214480, IMG submission 165042) | Marine eukaryotic communities from Monterey Bay, California, United States - M1_20Mar14CPVII9sort6BwellE17 | ecosystem: Environmental > Aquatic > Marine > Unclassified | place: USA... | reverse complement strand
CTCGAAGCTGAAGAAGTAGAGCTCTGTTCGATCTTTGCCTTCCACAAAGCAAGCTCAATCATTACAGCTGCTTGTTTCAGCTCTTCATACTGGACCAGTTTTGAGTATACTCTATTTACCCATGATGATCGTTTACGATCAAGCTTGCTCTCAGGGAAGGCATTGATCATATCATCAACTTCTCGGGTCCACTTTGAAGACTTGAGTTTATCTAACCTATCATTAACACTGGACCTAAGCAGACATTTAAGTTTTGAATTCTCAACCGACAAAGAAAGATCTGTAAGGATATCCTGCCATATTGAACGAGTTAACAGCCTGTGCTTCTTGAATATCATCATAACCAAAGACTAATGGCTCCAAAATGGAAGAGTGGTGACTTTACTTGTGGCATATCGTCGTCGTTGTCAACGAGTTGTTGCAATAGATTAGGTTTTATCGACACTTATTTATGTCGTCGTCTCCGGTGTGTCGGAGAGAATATATTATATTATATCACGCCGGGCCTTTAAACTTTACACGCTATCGATATAGCTTTACATGTAGCCAAGCTAAAGACCATTGCAATGATAATCGATCACAATGGCCTTTTTGGCAAAAAATCAGATACGGTATCGTCCGACCGACCAACTCATCACAAGAGCTATGCTATGTAGAGTACTAAGTAAAAATAAAGTGAGCAATCAATAAACTAATTTGCCATATTGACCATTATATTAAACAACAGATAGAACAATGTGATTATTGGGTATAAGCCGTCTGCAAGACAGCCTCGCAGAGCTCGCCGAGAGGCACCCGCGGTAGCGATGATAACCAAAGTGACAACTCAACTAGATAGATTGCTCATTGCAATAGTATATAGAGAGATGTATGCTTAACTCAATTGATACCACACACTGCACGGCACATATGTACACCTTTATTATATCTTAAATGTCTGCGACCGCATCGGTTACGGGCACAGGTAGTACCATCTCATAATGCAATTACATAGATATCTATATTAAGGAAGAAGTAAAAGTGTGTGGTATACATAATGCGATCGAATATCAAATAAAGTGATATTCACTAATGATGGGATTAAAAAAGAAAAAGTGATATTGGTTATATAGTAATGGTGAATTAGTGTATCAATACAGAATACTCAAACATAACAATATATACACACACAAACAATATAAACAACGTCATCTATTCGATAATTAACACGCTAAAGTTATATGTAAAAACATAAAACATGTGCAAACTAACTCAACAGTCTTGAAGCGTTAGTTCAGGAACCAACAACTTCAACTGCACAAACAGACTTAGATAGAGGGAATGTGATACGAAATACAGATTGGATTTTGTGCCAAAGTTTTACAGTCTAGAATAAGAGATAGAAGTATGGTGAGTGTAATATGTCATACTACAACATGCTACACATACTACAAGTTATGCTACTTCTATTGTTTGATATTGTATACTAATTAAACGACGTAAAATACATACTCATTTCGTGTGTGTCCTCGACGTTCATAGTGAATCAATATTTGGCATTTGGCGATCAAACGCTTACGAAAAATGATTTTGTTGTTGCCAAAGTTGCTACTCGAGGTGAGGCAATATACTACATCTACGCAAACAATAACCAAACGTCCTTCCGCCTTTTAAAACACGTTGTTTGTTATTGAAAAGCATTGTTATACCAGTGGTAAGTTCATTTCTTTGTGGTCGAATTACAGCAGCGCTGAAAAGATATAACATTGTTAACGAATTATTTTTACGTTATTGTATGAAACAACACTCAACAACTAATTGCAATAGACAATATCAACTACCACCCGTAGAAGTGCTTCTGCGGATATTAATATATTGGTTTATTAGAGATTCATTGGTAGTGGTGCGCCCTATCATTCGATCGGCCGGTGGCGAGCAATTATTAAGTGTTGTATCATCTCCAACTTGGACCAATTATCAGCAATACGATATCATTGGACGGTATTGTGGTTTACTATTATTCGTATAATATACAAGGTAAGTTGTTATGAATGTTTTGTGGCTGTATTATACTTCATTGCAAATCATTTCTTATCCTATTGTCATTTTTCATACTATCTCATTTGCATCAGATAGCAAGATGGAGACACTTTCCTTTGAACAATTTGCATCCCATATTACAGCACCAACCACCCACTATGATTTAATCAATCGATATTCTACTGATCAGATTGATGAGAATTCGTCTGATAGAGCAGTGAGGACAGCTACTCGGCAAGCATTACGTGTGCTTCATTCTGATAAAACAGCTGACTATGATAAAGAATTGTTTCTTCAAGTATCTGCTGTAAAGGATTTATTATGTGATGAATTGGAACGGGAACGTTATAATGTTGATGTAGATGCAGCCAAAGCAAATCATAGAGATAAGATTGATGCGGCTAGAGTTCTTTATGAAGAAGAGATCAAGAAAGAGAAGGAGAGGGTGGAGAGGCTACGACTGGAGGAGGAAAGGCTGCGACAGGAGGAGGAAGATGTAAAGCATAAACTTTGGAAACAAGAGAGGGAGAGAAAGAAGAATGAACGTAAGACAAAACGATCACCGGATGGAAACAACAAGAAGAAGAAAACACGAGGTAAGCATTTTGAATCTTTACTCGTTGCATATCTGTCCCGTTGTCACTAACTGTTCATCTATTTTGTATCTATCTCCAGATCTTGAGGCTAAGAAAGCTGCCGAAGCCAAAGCTAAGAAGGAAGAGGAGAAGGAAGAGGCTGCCAGGTATGCATCTATTGCAAAGGAGGTTGCTAAGGCCAAGGCAGAGAGGGCCGCAGAAGAGGCGGCTGCGGCGGCAGAGATGGCAGCAGCAGAGGAGTCTACAGCTACTGATGATGTTCAATCAATGGATATTGAAGAGGATGCGGTGGTAGCTAAGGTACTTGTGGCAGATTTGGCTGGTGCTCAGCCAATGGATTTGTCAGACGAGTCGGATACTCAAATGGGTGAGGAGGTAGAAGACGGACCGGGTATGCAGATGATTGACACAGGAGATGATGGTGCAGAGGACGGTGCAGGTTTGTTTGCTGTATTGTTTGTATATTCTTGAATTACCCCAGCACCCAGCATACATATCTTACTCCTTCCTTTTCTATCCCTCAATCTTTAGGTCAACATTTAGTCGTTGAGCAATCCTACAAAGGAAGTGGTTTGAGGAACATTGGCAACACCTGCTTTATGAACTCGGTGTTACAATTGCTATTCAATCTCAGTGAATTTAATGCATCATTAGTACAAGCCGCTATTTATTATGGTGGGAAGATGCCTGTGATTCGAGCGTATCTGGATGTAGCTTTGCGTGCTGGTGTATTCTCTGGTGGTGAAGATGGTACTGTTGATATTGTTGACACTTACATTCTGAAGGAAGCTTTAGATTCACACTGTCCAAACTTTCGTGGCAAATCTCAACATGATGGCCAAGAGTACCTCACATGTTTATTGACCGAAATGTCTGAGGAGTTGGATACTTCTTACCAAGCAATGAAGATGTCTAATCCAGGAGCTGCTGATTTAAACCCCGTGAAAAAATTCTTTGATCTTACTACACGAGATACTAGGGAATGTACCAGATGCTGGAATGAATGGTATGTATGTCTGTGTGAATCATCTTGCTGCTTCACATGTATTTCAGCTCACCCTTTGATTCATATTTACATTTCATAGTGATACTGATGATGATGCTCAACAGTTACGTCCTCAACTCCCTTCTGCGAGGGGGAAGAGTGAGTCATCAAGTTCTATATCTCAACTGTTAGATACACATTTTGAGACGAGCAATCGAGATGATTTGCTATTAGTAAATTGTAGTTGTGGTTGTCCATCTGCTAGAGTTGTCAAAAAGCAGATTGCTTCTCTGTAAGTTGAATACACATATGGACAATGTGAATTATCTTGCAATAGCTCATCTTTTACCATCTTCTTCATCTTCTCCAGACCAGAAGTTTTGTTGATCAACATACCTAGGTACGGTCCAAAACAAAACAAGCTACACGATGCAGTATCTGTTGATGAGAGAATTGATTTGTCTTCGTTCGTGCCGTGTGGCGAGGATTATGATTGTGAATATGAACTTGATAGTATGGCTCTTCATAGAGGCGATGAATTGAGAAGTGGACACTGTACATCACTAATCAAGACCCCTGATGGATGGAAGTTGTGTGATGATAGTGAGTGCACTTTACTACCTCGTGGTATACCGCGGTATCATCAAAAGGAGGTCGTCTTTGCAGTATACAGACGATGTGAAAGTCCACCACCTGAATCTAATCCAAGGCCAATCTGTAAGTATCTTCTATCATCAAAAGCCTCTTCCAAAACTCTTGCATCTCACATCTTTCATGTTCTATTATATACAGCTGAATCTATGGTGAAGGAACTTCTAATCAATCTATCTGTTCCAAAGATGAGTGAGGAGTCTAAGGTCGTTGATGATTTACTTGGTGAGTACCTACCGGCGGTGGCTTTTGTCATTACTTGCTTTTATTGCCGTCTGTATTTACACTACTAACATTCTATTCTTCTCAACAGATAATGCCTCACCAGCTTTGTCGTCGGATTCTTTTTGTCCGCCTCGAGAGGCCGGCCCAAGTCTGCCTGTGCCAGTCGACGAGGACAATGTTGAGGATGATTCACCCCTCCTTGCTTCTTTCAGAGCTATGTGTCCTCCTACTAATGAAGTGTTTGTGGAAGATGATGCCATTGATTCAGATGATGATGATGATGATACTGATATCTGTGATGATTCTAATGCCGACACCACCACCGACGCTCATATTATGACACGTCTGCTTCATATTCCTCAGAAGCAAATCGATGTGGTTGAGAAGTACAAGGACAATGAAGCTCCAGTCGTCCAAGCCGTGATCACATCATTTCATACTATTGAAGGTATTCTCCACAAGATTGAGGACAATGAAATAGATGAGTCTAATCGTCAGGTATTGACAGATAAGCTCCATACTGTGTTTGATGAAGACTATGCCAAAGTTATGATGGATGAGATGCCAGGTATTGCCAACCTCGGTCAAGACTTTTCAAAGCTTGACGTAAAGAAGTTTGGTGTACTCTTCGCCTTTGCTATCGAATCAAGCAAACGCTACAAGGGGACTGCCCTTTATGATTTGATGGACCTGTTGAACTGTTGTATCATGTATTTCCTGCGACATACGGTGTATAGTATCTTACTTGAAGGAAAGACTGACAAAGATGTTTTGACGACAGATATGGCAGAAGAGTTCTTTCTTCAGCACGCCAAACTGTTTGACTTCAATCCTGCATGTTGTGAGGCCACAAAGGACTGTCCAGAAGGAAACAAGTACCCTGAAATGTGGAGACAACTCAAGAATCGTTCTAATCAATGGAACATTGAGAAACAGGATGCTGAGGCGTTTTGGTCTCTTGCCGGTAACATCAATGTTGATTATCGTGCAGTTGCATGCAAGGTAAGCTTATATCATGTGTGTATATCATTAGTGTGCATACATATCATACGTTCTACTCTAACGGTATCTCTCTCACACTCTCCCATTCCCTCTCATCCTTTAAGCTTGGTACTGGCGACCCATTCAGATTGTATGTATCTTCCATTCGAACTAGAAAGCAGGCCCATGACAACCAGAATGGTAACTCCAAGGAAAGTGACGTACTAAATGTATTCTATGGTACTCATCCTCAATCACTTTCAAGTGGAGGTTTAGTAAACTCAAAAGTATATGATGACGATGATATTAAAAACTTAGCAAAGAATGCCCAAGAGTTCTTCAGTCCACTTGATGGTGAGCTTCTACCTGATGGGAAGACGACGGTATCTATTCCATCTCTTGAGAAATTGGTATACTTTCACAAGAGAGGCAAGCGTGGTGAATATGAGATGTCACAAAAGGAGAAGGATGCACACCACCTGGCAATGCTTATACTTTATGTCATTCCTCATCTGGCACCATTAGTAGCAAAGCTCACCAATGATCGTACTCTTGAGAATCTATCATCCGACGTATTATGTGCTGATTTGTTTAAAAATCATCCAAAAAGCAAGGCTGCATACATCGAGGCGGAGACTAGGATTGGGAGCAAGGAACGTCTTGTGTCAAAGTTGCAATCCCGACGACTCACTCAACTCGGCACGATTGCAACTCTTCAGAAAGAGTACCGCCGTGCATATGATGAGATCAAAGAGAAGCTCAAGAGTGATGATGCCTTCTCAGCTGACAATGTCGAGGCAGTACTTGATCAACTCAAGTTGAATCAGTTTGGTTTCTCGTTATACGAAAAGTTTCTAGCCAAGGAAGATGACACGGAGGAACTCTTTTCGGAAAGTCTCTTGGACAAGATGAAGGCAGAGTATGAATCTATTCGACAGAGATTTGATCTTGATCTCTCTACACTTCAGAAACTGTACCGAGGTACCTTCACCAATCTAATTAATGAGGAGCCTGAGAAACTGGTGGATAAGAACAATCCCTTCTCTATTGTTAATTCCAATGTAGTCTCCGACTGTCTTAAGACAAATCCAACATCAGAAATCTTACTCAAGGAGCAGTTGGGCAATGTCGGTGACGATTGGGAGAAGCTCTTGGTCAAGATGAAGGAAAGGTTTGATATGTTGTCAGCTAATGCTGCAGCCAACTTTGAGAATGATCTCTCGAGACTTCAAAGTTTGTATCGTAAGGCTCTTACAGAGAATGAGAAACAGGATGGCGGTTCCTTCTCATCCAAACACTTTGAAGCCGTTGAAAAGCGTCTCAAGGAGGATCCGGAGTCGGCAACCTTACTCAAGGAGCAGTTGACTAAAGTTGGTGGCAACCAGGAGGAGCTCCTAATTAAGATGAAGGAGAAGTATGATTCTATTCGCGAGAATTTTGATCTTGATCTCTCAACACTTCAGAGTTTGTTCCGTAATGCTCTTTCCAAGGAGGAATTGGATGATGGTAATCCCTTCTCATTGAAACACTTCAAAGTTGTTGAGGAGCGACTCAAGACAAATCCAACATCAGAAATCTTACTCAAGGATCAATTGGCTAAAGTTGGTGGCAACCAGGAGGAACTCTTGGCCAAGATGAAGGAAAGGTTTGACACTTTGTCTACATTTGGTGGCAACCAGTATATATCACATACATCAGAAGGTGATGTTGTTGATCAGATTTTCCAGTTTCATTTAGGAGATCTGTTGGTATTGACAACAACTAAAGGCACCAATATAAATGTCAAAGGCATGAACTGGGATACATATGAACGTTTCAAGATACTCTTCTACCAGGGGACCCACCTCGGACAACTGGTGATTTGTTGGGTCTGAATGATGTTAAAGAGGCTAATCTTCGTCATGAAATCTACTGCCGTGCCGGTCTCAAACTAAATGATTCTGGAACAGATCTTCATCTATTGGCAAACACACCCTTTCATTTGCTTACCGTCACTGTTTCCGAACCAGGTAAATACCTCGTCAAAGATCTGGGGTTCAAGGAAGGAGCTTTGCAAGTATGGGTTGATCAATACGAAGTTTGGAAAAGCAATCAGTCCCATTCTATCCTTGGGCTATATGCTGAAGCTGCTGTACTTACGGATGTTGATGCATTGAGGAGGCATGTTGGTAAAATTGTAGATCAATTGAATAGGGGCGGAGACAAACAAGCATATACCACAGATCAAAAGGATTATCTACTTGCATCATACAATCTATTGAAGACTCCTCTTATAGACTACATCATATCAACAAGTCGCGGCAACGAATACCAAAGACCAACGCGTGAGCATGCTGTTGAACTGATATCAGATACCTTGGCCAATGATACTACCTTGCCACATTCTGGTATTACAAGTGTTGCTGCAGGAGTTGGTACAAATGCTCGTTCTTTGCCAAAAGTCGTCACTGGAGGAATGAAGAGAAAAGAAAAGCTAGGACTCCAACTCGGAATCTGTGTTTCTGGAAAAACCTTCAATGTTGCTGTATATCCAAAGTCATCACACCCTCTTGCTAAAATGATGGTCACTGCAATATGTATTGTACTGAATAAGACTGTCGAATTTGATAAGATGGATATGAGGATAAAGCAGGATACTATCATCGAGATTTGTAAGTGATTTGTTATGGTTCAACACTTTATCATTCTATTGCACTAATCATAACACAACATCATCTACTCTTTTTTTTCAGTGGATAAAGTCAGGAGGAAGAAGTTGGCAGCTACATTGTCTGATGTCTTTCCTAGGATTCCTACTACTTCTAAGATATCGCAATACAATGATGATTTTTCTGAGGATATTTGGAGCAAGATTATCGACATGAACAATGTTGACATGGATCTACTTTTGAAAAGGAAGACCAAGTCAAGTGTGAAAGAGGTGACCGAGTCGAGTAAGAAGAGAAAGGCAGAGACCAAGCCCAAGACCGAGCCTACAACGAAGAGAAGGACTAGGGAATGATGCATGTAGTGCCTCTAATTCAATGGCTTTCTTGATATTCTCCATTGGTGCATTGCCGTTGCATAGTGTTGCAATAATTGTTTTCCCGTCGATGATTTGATTTGGAAAGTGTCGCCTCTTGCTATCAACCAGTAGATTCACAACCTCAGTAGGTGCATTACCCCACAAGGCATAAACTAATGGAATGTCTCCCCAAGCATCTTCCGAGATGAGATTCTGAGGATATTTTTCAATCAATAACTGATACAATTCTATATGATGTCTTTTTGAACACGCCAAGATATGCAGAGGAGTCATTCCCAAACAATCCTGCTGCTTACCAGATTGATTTAACTCTTTCCGTGGCCAACGAGGAGCCATAGCCTTCTTTAATTCTCCCAGTGTAACCTCTAATGGAGAATATGATTGATAATAACATATCCGATGTATAGGTAACTTGTTAAACCTAGACTTTAGTGCACTTAATGTATCGGCAAACTTTTTTCGTGGCATATTGCCTTGTTGTTCAATTGAAGAGATGAAACCAGAATGATCCTGCATCGTACATTTAGGTGGTGCAATGTTCCGTAACTGATTAATACTGCTAGATGAGAATGCCAATGATTCAATGCTTTCCATCTTCTTGGGTAATTCTATACTGAAGGTATCTCTCAAACCTGACAGGGTATTGATTTGTATTGCTTTTATTGATGGAGGGAATCGAAGTTGTTGGATGCTGCAGTTCTTAAAGGCGTGTCCTTTGATATTAGATAAACGACTGGGTAGTTTCACTTCATGTAATGATGTGCATGATTCGAATACATGTCCTGGTAAACAAGTTATTGTAGACGGAATGTTGATCTTTGCCAAAGACGAGCAATCCTTGAAACACATCTCTCCCATCCGTCTAACTCCTTCTTTAATATCTACCTCTACCAACTTGTCACACCGTAGAAAGGCTGCATCTGATATAGTATCAACTGTAGACGGTATCACAACCGATGTTAAAGCTGTACATGAAAATGCTGAAGCCCCAATAAACTGCAATCCTTCAGGCAATACAACCTCTGATAAATTCTCACAAAAGCTAAATGCTTGTTTATTGATCTCTTTGACACTACTGGGTAAACTAATCGTTTGCAATGATTTACATTCATTAAATGATAGTATATCAATCTTTTCAAGAATACTATCAGGAGGGAATACTGCTTGACGTAACTTGACACAGCTTCTAAATGCCATACGATGTATAATCTTGACAGAAGGATCGATAGTGACCTGTGTTATGTTTGATGGTATCTTCTCTTTGACTAATCCCTTGTATGTGTAGTATACATCTTCTTCATCTCTGTCAGAAGTTGATGTTGATGACATAATGTGCATATATCGTATATGGTTCTGATTGCAATGGCTAAGCGCTACTCAATACATACATCAATTTGGAGTTAGATTTTTTTTGTGGAGAATAGGATATCTTCGTAGATCAGAGCGCATCGAGCTGCAGTCAAAGTTTACAGATGATAATTATTAGAATCTATTGACTTTAATCGTAGCTTAGAATGCCAAGTGATATCTAATGATATGAAACAACGCCTCTAGTCATAAAAACACATGCCGCCTCTTTTTTTAAGAGCGGTATCCTTTTGCACCACCAATTGAAAATGATATCATGTACCTCCTTGCCCCTTGCATTGGTCGGTAAGATATGTGGTTACGTTTTATTGACTGTATATTCCATTGCATTGAAACAATACATTCTCTGGCTGTAGAGATCCAACATATGATCTTATTGGTGGTTGTATCGCCACTTCCTCTTCTCCCCCTCTTCTTTATTTTGTGTAGGTAAGTACATTATTTGTGTCGCCGCCAACCAGTTAGTAGTTGGCACCTCTTCTATTATCATTATAATCCATAATACTATACTACTTTACAATTATATCGACATCTATCGAGATATAGGTCAACAATAGAAAAATGAGCACATCATCAATATCTTTCAACGAAGATGAAAATGAAGATCGTACATCACCTTTGCAACAATCTCGACCATCATCTCCTGTTGCAAAGACATTAGATAGTGAAGAGCAGCAAGAACAGCGCAAAACATTAGAAACAGAAGATGCAACAAAGCCTTCTGGTAACAGCAAGAAGAATAGCAGCATTATACCAAACTTATTATCATCTGGAAAATTCCCTCCTCCACCTCATTCACCAACTAATCATCATTACAATAATAGACTTGATAGTATGTCACCACCCAATATAATATCATCACCAACATACAATAGCAACGTATCATCTCCATCATTGCCTCCAGTGCCGCCGACGACGCCACAGCTAAATCCTCCGCTTCCAGTGCCTGTTGTTAGTTCTCTTTCTTCAGCATCTCCAACTAGTTATACACTTAATAATCCTTCAGTATCTCCACCACTAGTTATGCCATCAAACAACAGTAATAGCAATAAGCATACAGGATCTCCATCTAGTATGCAAAAGCAACCACCCAACATTCCACCATCCTCGCCAGGCGGGGGAGGATTACTACCACCACAGCTAAATCCAAGTGATGCAGCACATTACAATAAGTTACTAAATCAAGAACTAGCAAAAGTATCCCAACTAGAAAAGACTCGTATATCAAATCTAACTAAACACGAGGAAGCAAACTATACAACAATCGATGAATACAAACACGCATTATCACGTGAACGTCGATATTCAACATCCTTATCATTAGAATTAACACAATATAAATTCTTAACAAGATATACATCCTGTAATATACATAATCAAGATGAGATTGAAGAAGAGGCTCGTATTAACACACTCATTAAGAATATTGATAAATTGAAAAACAACATGAATGAAGAGAAGGTACGGGTGGTAATGGAATTAGAAAGAGAAGAAGAACGAATTATAAATAATTTAATGTGTAGATTAGAAGAGGTTAAGAAGGAGAAGGCTGATTTGGAATTTCAAATTAGTAATGCCAAGAGTGGTAGTGGTAGTGGTGGGGGTACTAAAGTAGGAGGAGGTGGCAACAATAGAACACACCCCGGCAGTGGAGATTCATTTGTAGACGAAGAGATGTTGATTCAAAGATATGAACGAATGAATGTAGATCAACATCATCGTCGATTACATGGAGTTGTTGCGGCGGATACTAATAATAGACAAGAAGATACCGTACCAGCAGCGGCAGAGCAACAAGACGAACCACCTACTGAAATAGAGAATGTGGAAACAAATGAGATAGAAGAAGAAAGTGAAGAGGAAGAGGGAGACAACGAGGATATCTTGGGGGATGTGGCTCATGATCCAGAAATGGAAGAGGAGTTGGCCAACTTGTTAAGGATAAAAGAGTCAGAGTAGTATACGACTGCTTAGTACCCAGGTTTTGTGATGATAACATCTAAGATCATTTAATTCTACCTCAATGTGTAACTACTGCAAATAAATACCAAAGATAATATCCTCTTAGAGAGACAGGGAAGCATCAATCCCTCAATTTTCCCAGATACCTACCGTTGTGCCTTTGTTAGTGCTCACAAATTGAAAGAGAGTAAACTGCTTGCCATTACCAACATATGGATATCTTTCGCCCGTCAGCCAATGAGAAGAAGTTTGATAGTTTTATGCATAAAACAATTATCGTAATAGTATCAAAGTTACCCTTACTTAGATACCTACCAACCAAGCCTCCCTAAGATACCACTTCGACACTCATTCTTTCTTTGAGAAAGTAGGATTTTTACACACCGAACCTACCTCAGAACCCACCTGTGTAAAACCCCTACTATCTAATTCTGCAATCAAATTCACTTGCAAAGAGAGCTATAAAAGGTGGCGTCAATCCTTGTCTATGTGCTTCTACTTATGAAAAGTTTGTTTGCCTCTCTATCATACTCATAAGATATCATTTTATCATACGATATTTTCATCTCTCAAAAGGAGAACAACAAAAAAATAGTACCTATGGACACCCAGATATATGCGATACATGAAGGAGCAATTGCAATATAAATACGCTACATATCAATAATGGCATCACCAAAACAACTTTTAACAATATATTTGATGCCTGGGCCGCTGAATATTGGTATCAAAATGAACTCGACCGATGATTGTGTAGTATCACGTAAAGAACCTCAAAGTAACAGTCCATTGCAAGTCGGTGACATCCTACTTTCATTGAATGGTATAACATTAAGAGATGTTGAGGGTGGTACAGATGCTTGGTGTAAATTATTCAGTGCATTTAATACAGGGGAGAGGAAGGTTAAGGTTCAACGTGATGTCGCCGGCAATGATTCTGTAAATTCTCAATTTATAAAAAGTGAAAAGAAACAACAGAGTAATGAAAGTAGTGACGACTCTATGCGGGACAACACTGCAAAGAAACAAAAGGCGTATAGACGTAGTAATGTTGTCTCACTCCTAGACGATTCAGATGACGAAGAAGTTAAAGTTAAGGTGGAGCAGAAAGAGAGTTCTCATGATATTGGTGCACTACATTCTCGTAGTAATATGTCTATCCTTGACGATGATATTGAGATTATGGAAGTTTCACCCGCTACGGCAGCAACATCTTCTTCTTCATCATCCACTGGTTCTCGTCGTGGCAATCTTAAGGATGATAGAAACTATGAGGATACCAATATGGATAATTCTGGGAATAATGATGAGGATGAGGAACTGGTGGTTGTTGCAAGTAGAGGACAAAATGCCTTGGCAGATTTCCCTCATGTAAGTATGTATTTTAGGGAGTGGTGATATCTGTTATTGTTGCAGCGTATCCTTTGTGATTATGTGCATATGATGAGTAACATTTTTTAGTTTTGCTCACATCTTATGTTCTTTTTAATACCCACCATAGTCTCGTGAGAATTGTGTTACGCATCCATTTAGTGGAGATAAGAAGCTATATTGTGGGAATTGTTATTGTTATGTATGTGATAATCCAGCAAAGGATTGTAAATCGTGGGGAAACCACTGCAAGGCAACACATAATGATCCCCATTGGAAGAGCGAAAGAGAGAAGGCTAAACAGGCTCGAATTTGTGCGGCGTCAACACTATCGGTAGCTGCCACTTCACGTACAGCCACCGCCCCACGTCCAGTTGTAGTCTCGAGGTCGCCCTCTTCTTCATCATCAGGCTGGAGTGCTCGAAGGAAGAGGAAATCTCCCCAGAGTGGCCGTAG
>Ga0214480_100962_pt1 | contig 13640 bp, 11 predicted proteins | sample M1_20Mar14CPVII9_3_FD_165042 | JGI IMG/M metagenome (GOLD analysis project Ga0214480, IMG submission 165042) | Marine eukaryotic communities from Monterey Bay, California, United States - M1_20Mar14CPVII9sort6BwellE17 | ecosystem: Environmental > Aquatic > Marine > Unclassified | place: USA... | reverse complement strand
TATAAAGAGCTATCTATTGATGCATCATATAGTGCCATAACACATTTAGTGCCTAAGTTATGATGCATCCAATGTTGAGCTGATTTTTCACATTCGACTGCGAAGGAAGGTATCCATATAAAATTGTTGTCTTGACTACCTTTAAAACTCAAAAATAGGTTACGAGTTCGATCCCCTATGGGTGATAATTTGACCCACTCTCAAATTTAGGGAATTTATTTAGCAATGAAGATATGTACTAGTTCCTCTGTTATTTTAATGGAGCAAAGTTCAGATCATGTAGTTTGCTCCATAAAAAGAACGAAGCTCTAGCTCCAAATATTCATTGCAAAAAAAATTCCCTAAATTTGGATACTGCATTTCATTCCAACCATACGGTACAATAATATGTAGGAGGATTGATATAAAGCTCTTAAACAATATCGTATGTTATTGCAATACACTATGATTCTTATTATATCAGTAGTATAAGATTAGAAGAGATAATACAATTGGTTGCCATCGAAGATACCATCCTGTGTAGAAAATGACAAGTATAACAAAGTGTCTCCTCTTCTTATCACTATGTACAAGTGTTGTGAATGCTAGCTCATCCTTTGTACCAAGAAGATGTACTACTACTCATTATCCACATAGTTCAAGATGCTTCAATCTTTATACTATCCGCGGTGGCGATGAGGATACCGATGGTGACAAACAAGAGAGTATCAAAATAAATGACGACGATGTTTGGGAAGAGGAGATAAGAAGAACAAGAGAATTTTATAGATCTTTAGGGAAATCACAATCAAATATCAGTAACGAACAGGACAATAATATTTCTAATGATGAAAAGATAGAGGTTGTGATGGAGGATGAAAGGTCATTTGGCAGTAATGCATATAATAGTATACAAAGCGAAATAGGTGAGGATTTGGAGTTATCCGTAATGCAACAAGAAGATGAAGATGTTGAAACCGCCACAACAGATACACAAGATGAAAGTATTGTATATGAACAATTCGGAGGAGAAATAAATTCGATATCAGATATAGATAAAGATAACCAAGAAAATGTAGACGAGATGAAGATCAAGATGTTGTACTCCAAGAAGAAGAAGGTGTGACATATGATTTAGTGGTTGGAGGAGATACGAGTTCTGATGAGTCAACTCAAGAAGAAGATGTTGATATTGAAATAGAAGAGCTTCAGTTCTACAGAGATATTGAGCCGGCTGTTGTTATACAAAACACAGAACATCAATCTCGCTTAGGATCTATTCGAAGGATTGCGAGCAATGTGGCAAGCAGACATGCAACAAGAAGAATTCTTGGCTTCGTTGTAGGATGTGCCTTGTCTTTTGTGTTTACTCCTAAAAATCATAATAGCAGGGATATGCCAACGGCGGCAAGAATAACATCTAAGGAAGTAGAAGAAGATCTTATTGACGACGAATCGGAAGAATATACAACACCAATACAGCCTGCTGATCTCGATAAAAGTTTCTTAGACAAGTTGATATCACTCCTTTTGGTTTATAATAGATCACATATATAGTTTTAAATCACTGTTAACAATGTCTACAATAGACTACTTCTCTCTTCCAATCTCTAATGCTTCAACTTCTTTGCTGGTCTTAACTCACTTTCATCGTCACTATCTCGAGTGAAGGAAGTGACAGAAGAGTTCATTGCCGATGGCTTTGACGTTTGAGATGTATTCTCGTTATCTGAATCTGCAGCAGGCTTTTCAGCCAGTTTTGCCGTTTCTTTTTGTGCCATTGCAAGCTTTTCTGCTTTGGCTTTGGCTGCATCATCACATTGCTTTTTGTATAGCACCTCGTCTTCCTTTGCAGCTTCTTCCCATCCATCCGGTCGGTCCTCTTCAGGCAGCAAGTGGTAAAATCGAGGACGGAGGTAAAAGGTTACAGATCGACCCTTGCCTTTTGTCTTTTCAGGAGGTGGAATACATGCCGGGCGATCTTTCGTGGCAACTTCTTGAAACTTCATAGTCACTTGACGAGCAGATACTGATTGATGGTTACGGGCAAAGCCGTTGATTATCTCCACCCTCTGATTAGAGCCATTGGCTCCAATCAAGGCCGCAAACTCTGGTAATAGGCTGTCGGGCATTGACATGGCCTTGTTACCTTTTGATATGCCTTTGGCTCTCTTGCGATCAGGTGACTTGCCCATTCCATCACTCCATCCCTTTTTTCTTCCTGGCTTCTTACGATCCTTGACAGGTTTGTAAACCTGTGATGGCTTCATTGCCTTGATTTCTTCATACGTAGGTCTCTGCATAGGAACATGGATCATTTCCTCCTCAATCATATCTCTTCTTATCCTTCGTCTATTCGCACAAATCTTCCTTGTCATCGGGTCAAGGCAAAATTTGCACTCGCCGCATTCTGGAATAGCAAGACAAGCTTTATTAATCCTCTCCTCAAGGTCCACGCCATAGCCTCGGCCTGATCTGTTAAGAGCCGCCCTTGGACCTCCCGCTTTGAGAGTAATATACGAGTAATTGACATATTGATCACCTGCATATATTCGCTCCTTCGTCTCTTCAGCTAGTACATGGCATCCTCGAACTTGGGTCTCAATCTCCCTCAGTCCATCAATACAGAGTTGCCATTCCTTTAGATATCCATCAAAACCGTCTAATCCTTTCTTCACATACGAATGAATAGGTGGGGTGGGTTCTCCTTGTAGCTGCATCATCTTTGCCTCGCTCTCCCACGCTTCCATACTTCGCACGGATTCCAAAAGAGATTCAGCTTCCTTAACGGCTGTTGGCTTTTGTGCACTGAGCTTCTTCTGCCTAGATTCTAATTCCTTTTCCATTTGACGCATACGATAATCACAACGCTTGGCAATCGCATCAATATTCATACCCTGTACTGTGTGCTGGAATAAGAGGCTTGTATCATTACGAATCTCTTCTCGGATAGCGTTCCAATTTCCATATCCATGTTTGACAACACCACATAGAATTGCACGGTCCTGTTCTAGTGAGAAATGGGTGGTACCCTTATTGGCAAATGTCATTTCATTTTCAGGATCGTCAAATGTCTGAACAAACTTATAAAGCAACTCCTCTTGGAGACGCTTCTTAACAATCTTTGCTTCTCCCTTTTCGATTTGTGATGAAACACGTGCCCATTCGTCAGGCTTCAATTCAGTAGGACCATACTCCCAGAAGGCTTTTGAGTAAGCCTCGATAACGTCTACAGGCATTCCCATCTCAAGAGCAATGTTGGCAATATCGTCTCGGCCGTAGGCAGTCGTTGCCTTCACAAAGTGGAAGAACTGAGACTTTGACCAATCACCAAACCCTTCGGCAAGTAGATCTAATTTCTCTGTTCCCAGGTCGTCTGCTCCCTGTCCCATTGGAAGAATTGTTCTCTTCTCTGCCATTACTTCCATAGATGGCAAATGCCCGATATCTTTCAAGTTGGCAAACATTTCAAACTCGAGCTTGGATATTTCTAATAATCTTGCTCTGTTATAAAACTGATGATCCTCCATAACCGGTAAACGAAGCACCTTAGGCAACCTGACCTTTCGATCCTTAATTATCATACTTTTTGTAGGCTCAATTGTGGCGTTATATGTGGTTGGAACTCTCCTCTCACGCTTTCCGACTGAATCGGCAGCAAGAAGTCGTAACTGTTTCCTGAGCTCGGCATCAGCATAATCAACACCCTCAAAGTTTTGCGCTGAAACTCCTCCGTCCAAGCGGAAGTCTAACATATCTCCCTTCTCGGCCTTCGAGAATTTGTCCGAGAGCTCCTTCGTCTTGGCCTTTCCACGCTCAAGGATGACATCAATATCATCATCGGTGATGGTAGACTCTTCAGATCTGAAGACGGCGTCTGCCCCAAATCGAACTGCGGCCATGACATCTTCTTTTGATAGCTTGTCCTTCTCTTTCAACCTTCCTTGTTGCACAACCATTGCATCGAGCTTGAGCTTCTGCTGTGCCCTTTCTACAATCTTTTCTTCTACGGTACTCTCCGTAACCATACGATAAACTGACACTGGTTTCTTCTGGCCTATTCTATGCGCTCGATCTTGGGCTTGCAAATCTGCCTGTGGATTCCAGTCTGAAAGAAAAGAAAGATCCATTAGAAAAGGTGTGTACATTGATGTGAATACACATTGCCATATTACCTAGACGTACCTGAATCATACAAAATGACTGTGTCTGCAGTCTGAAGATTAATACCCAATCCACCAGCTCTCGTTGAAAGAATGAAACAAAACTTATCACTATCTGGAGCATTAAACGCGTCGATACCCTTTTCTCTATTCTCATGGTCAGTATTACCATCAATACGACAATACTTGTATTGACGCATGACCAAAAAGTCTTCCAGGATATCTAGAATACGTGTCATTTGTGTAAATATCAATACACGAGATCCACGCTCCTTTAACCTCTTTAGAAGTTTATCCACCATATTGAGCTTACCACAATTATCAACCAAGTGTTCTCCCAGTGGAGGCAAACTACGATCCTCCTGGCCCTCAAATAGATACGGATGGTTGCAACACTTACGAAGCTGCATAACTATGTTGAGGATGGCAGTCTTACCCGAGTTCGTATTCTTGCCCGTGATTGCCTCAATATCACGAAGTAATAGACTTTTGTAGAGTTTCTTTTGCATTTTGGACATCCCCACCATGACTAATGTTTCTGTCTTCGGCGGAAGCCCCTTGGCTACGTCAGCCTTCAATCTACGAATCATGAATGGACGGAGAATACCATGAAGCTGTGTGATCATGGTCTTCTTGGCATCGGCATCATCAATTTCTAGGCTGTGAAGAAGTTGTCGGGTAGGAAGTAATTGATTAGACAACACAAATAAATTTCACCTTTCATGCAACGCACTAACAAATATAAACAACTTACTTGAACCACTCGTCGAATTGATCAGATGATGAAAAAATATCTGGTAAAAGAAAGTTCAGGAGCGCCCACAACTCATGCAAGTTGTTCTGAAGAGGGGTACCTGTCAACAGCAACCGATATGCAGTGTTGAATTCCCTCACGGTAGTACTAAACATACTAGCCTCATTCTTCAAACGATGGGCTACAAAGAGGAAGAAAAGAAAAGTTTGGTGAGCAAGGGTAAACCAGCTTGACGACAATCTTCCCCACAGACTTACCCTCATCAATAACTAAATACTTCCATGCAAAACGACTTAATGCCTTCTTCTCGGTGTTGCAAACTTCATATGTTGTAACACAGACATCCCAAGCACGAGGATTATCTGAATTATCATCTTCCATTTCTCCCGTCTCTTCATTTAGGACTTGCTTGGTTGGTCGTTTCCCATCATGTGCTGCTGCCTCATTTGTAAAGTACTCATCTACTAACTCCTGACGCTCTTCCTTGTTACCATGAAATCGAATAACTCGTAGGGCAGGACACCAGCGGTTAAGCTCATTCATCCAATTGGATAGTGTACTTTTCGGCACGGCCACGAGATGTGGACCCTGCACTTTCAAATACTCATAATGATATGCCATGATGGAAATTGATTGAAGAGTCTGTGATGGATGGAGGAAAGACAGAGAGAAAAATGCGTAAATGTTAAAGTGAGATTGTCCAAAATAAAGTCAAGTCATAATATTATGATGCACTTACTTTTCCCAAACCCATTTCATCAGCCAGAATACCATTCAAGCCTTTCTCAGCCAAATGGATCATCCAATTTAAGCCCTCCAGTTGGTATGGTTTCAATGTTCCAAACTTGATACAATTCGGCTGCTTGGTTAAGAAGGTATGCCTCTCAGTCTCTTCCTCTTCATCGTCATCATCCACTCCCTCACCCTCAGGAGCAGGTTCATCCTTCTTGGGACGGCCTTTCGGACGGCCTCCCTTCTTTTTGGTTTTAGATGGACTATGTTTCGATTGATACTCCTCATCCCCCTTCTCATCTTTGGTATCTTCGTCTACTTCCTCAATACGTGATTTACCAGCCTTTAATCTACCAAATATCTCCGACTGACCTAATAAATACTTCAATCGATCAGCAGTCTTCTTAGTAGCCACCTTATCCAGTTTCTTATGCCTATCTGCCACGGCCTTTTCCTCGGCATCTTTCTTCCGCTGTCTTTCTAACTTTTCAGCACGTTTAGCAGCCTTGGCAGCCTTACGTCTCTCCTTCTCTTCCTCGGTTAATGCATTATATAATTCCTCTTTCCGTGCACTTTGTTTCGCCTCACGTATTTCACGTTCAGCATCCAGTTGAGCACGTGCACCTCTACCCCCGCGGCTTAATACTTCTCCCTCACTGGGGATTCTATTCTTTTCCATACGTTCTTGTTGTGCCTTGTATGCAGCTGCATCCGCCTCGGCTGCCTCACGGTTATACCGTTCACGATCAGCAGCCTCCTGATCCAAGTATGGTTGTCTTTCCTCATCAGATAATGCTTTCCAATTGATACTTAGTTGTTGCATTGCATCTCCCATTTTACCAGTATCTTTCATCAGACTACTGAGACAATCCGACTGGTAGAACATGAATGCGGTTTTAGCACGTGCGGGTGGCATGGTATAATGTACTGTTGGTTGGCTGGTATATTGAATTATAAACTTAGTTGATTTGGAGGATTTATAGAGCAATGCTATATTTTGTTTATATTGCAAATGGGTAGTGTTGTTTATAACAAACGCTAGAAATTTCAGATAATATATTGTTATCGTGTACCTTCGATAAACAATTTGCAATCTTAACCTTTAGTATACCGGTTTACTAAAGACAAAGAAGCAAAGGTCAACTTTTGCAGTAGAATTTACGAGAAAGGGTATCCTTATACAAAGTAGTAGTTGTCAGTGTGAGTTTAGTGGCGTGGAAGAAGTGTATTGACGGAAGTGATCAATAATCTCATTCCAGCCGACCTCTGCGCTTTATTATACAGCAGTATATCAGTTAATAATAACGTATCACGTTTCGTGCCAGTTATCCTGCTTATAAGTATCAATCCTATAAAAAGATAATACACATCAAACCACACACGAACACATTTGCTAAACACGTAAAGTCAACTCATATAAACCATACAGCAAACACACACACAACCATGATAAGAGCATCATATGTACTTCGCAACAATAGTGAAGTTAAGAAAGCCGCGGCCAATGTAACCGCAAGAGCAGTTAGCCGTGATGATTTAGGTACACCTAAGGCAATTCCAACAGCAACAAGAGCACCCGATGAAAGTATGATGCCCTGGAATGGATGGTTTAGTTCATTCCTGAAAGATAAACTTGGTGATGATAAGTATGATAAACTCCGTCGTATTGTATTATACAGACCAGATGATTACACTGGCTTTGAACAGATGCCCCGTCCTGCGACCAAGTTATCAATATCAGAAGAAGATCCTAAGTTAACTATGCAATTTCGTTATCCAAGTCCAGGCTCCCAACCACCCGTATCACAACCTTCAACAGACCCATCATTTGGTAATGCAGGTGATGATCCATATGATGTGACATACTACAAACGTGATACTGGACGACGGGATACATCTGATCCTACACAACAATATCGTGACTTGGAAAAGATTAAATTATCATTATTACCACAAGATGACCCGCGTGTTATTGAAGCAAAGGAGGAATTAGAGAAGGGACCGGGATCAAGTCCGGGTAATAAGGGAGTGTTTGCTACCGGTAAGAGTGATTATGATACCAAGGGTGGATTGAGGGCTACAATGAGTACTAGTTGGGAAGCAACCGAGGCTAGTTTGGATAGTAATATGCCCGACCATTTGCCTACACCAGTTTGGATGGCAAAACAGGATGAAATTATTAAATGGTACGAGGATCGTGATTTACCTGTTGCAATTGGAGGAACTGGGTTTGGTACTGTTCCAACCCATGCTAGGATTGCTCGATGGTAAATTATGATGTGCAGGGGTATTGAGGTATTTAGAGGGGGGCGAGTTAGTGTGTACTTTAAGGGCAAAGGTATATTGTAAATTATTACTAATGATAATTGGGAGCGGTAATTATTTTGTTGTATTATCACTTTGATAATAAACTAAGCTTTTACTTGCTCACTCCATTCACAAATGCTTACACTTATGTACATATTATTCTAATGAATCCAAAGATCCCTTGAGATGTGTCTTTTTATGGACTTGTAGTTTCAGATGTCTCCTCCTCTTCCTCAACTTCTTTGGAAAGGTCTTCTTCAGAAGTTTTTTTGTCGTCTTCTTTAGGAAAGTGCACTGCAACAATTTTATCATACTTTATCCAATGTTTAGTTTTTTTGGCCAAGCCGTGATAATGGATATCATATCCTAGCACACCAAGCTTTTCACGTCGTTTTATAATTGTCGCCCGCCAAGGTGGGTGGTTGTCATTAAGTTTAACTTGGATATGATAGCCATTCTTAAAAAGGTCAATTGGATGGTCTTTAGCAAGATTCACTACACAATATTCAATGCTTTTCTGTCCTTCCTTCTTGATATGACTACTGTTTTTCTTCTTTGCCTTTGGATTTTTATCATTAGAAGCCAATTCAGTACTTCTCTTTCTCTTCTTACTCTGCTTACTACTAATCCCCTTCCCAATTACTATTTTGGCTAGTTTCTTTTCGCTCAAGTCTTCCTCATCATCATCCTCATATCTTATGCGATAAAGCATATTATTAATGTTATAAGAAATAACTTTGCCTGAGAATGATCGGAACTTATCAATATCTTTGTCATAAAATTCCTTTGATACAGCTGTCCCTACTCCATACTTCTGAGCTGTATTATTGTTGTTCGTTTGATGCAACATAGTTTGATTCTTCTTTTTGGTGTTCTTTTCTTGTTCAGCTTTTGCTAGTGTTTGCTCTGCTTCTTTCATTTCTTTTTGGGTGATCCTCAGTTGTTCTATTGCCTCCTCTTTGTTTCTTATAGCAGTTTCCATACTCTTCTGTGCTAACTCTAGGGCAGCCTTGCTAGATTGTTCTAGTAAATTTGCGCTACCTAATCTTTCTACACTGATTGCATTATGTAGTTTGGCAGCCGCAAGACGCTCTTTTGCTTTTGTGACCCTGTGTGATGATGGTATAATGTAACGAGGCATTGTACCTAATATAGATGTGTATACAATCAGAGTTCGATACTATTATAACAACACCAAATTAATGATGCGGATTGCACTCAAGATATTATATGGTTGAAGGACTTATGACCCAACTTGTTAAAGAAGTAGATTAACTAACAGTGAAATATATCGAGTCCACTGTCGTGATAGGGTTATATCAGGTGGTGGTTGTTTGTCCGCAAGTCCGCAAGCTAACCTCAATCGGCAACCTCTCAACCCTATCTACAATATGGTAGAATGAACCTGAATGTTTCGTCACTCGATGGTCATGTAAATTATTAGTAGTCATACTTTTTAAAATATTACTGGTTTTAATGCATTTTTAAACAGCTCTTATGCTTCCTGATTATTCTGATATGTCAAACTTGTTCTAACTTTGATTATTGACCGAGATATGACCACTTATATATTTCAACTTTGGCCGAGCTCAAACCTCAAACCTGAACATTTCGTCACCTAACAAACTACTAAGTAAACCTATGAGGTATCCTTTAAACTAAATGGTGTCCTACGTATACTGGGTTCCCGTAAAGGTCTAAACGGCCGACGAAATGACGAAATACACCATATATACCCTAAATATGGGTCTAAGAGACGCCATACACAAAAATGGGTGACTTTTATTGCATTTTTGAGCTCCTCTAAGCAAGTAGAATCATTTTGGTATATCAAACGACTTATAGGTAGCGATATTTGAGTAGGAAAAAACATTCATTTATGCTATCATTTTGTTAGTAGTTTGTTAGTAGAGCTCCAAATATGTGTGACGAAATTTAATTCAGGTGACGAAATCGATTCAGGTTGCTTCTATTGGTGAAGAAATTGTGAGAGGAGGGGTATCCTATCTAAATATCTTTTTTTCAATGAACACTCTCACACGATGCATGAGAGCTTATTCCTATGCAATGTTTAAATCAAAAGGCAAGCACTTGCTGATTGCAGATGTAGATGATAAATTTAAATAGGACATCACAACTCTTCATGCGCTCACTGTTGAGAAGTAGCAGACTTTTGATTATATTGTCCTCGATATTAAATTTTAGCAACATTATAATGGCCAATACAGATCCACATGTTCTGATAGCTGGTGGAGGGCCAAGTGGTCTTCTTGTGTCGATACTTCTTAATAATATAGGCATATCATCTACAGTAGTTGAGAGAGCGAAAGAGCCGGACGAGTGGTGTTCAAAATCATATACATTAGTCTTAGGTGATAAGGGGAAGGCGGCATTAGAAAGAGCTTTTTGTCTTGAAGTAGCTTCGGCTGTGGGTACTGAAAGAAAGTTTGTCTACTTCTTTGATGGTAAAACGGGAGATACCAAGACTATTCCAAAACAGTCGTCTGGATTAGGATTCACGAGACCATTGTTAGTTGAATGCTTAGAAAAGGAAGCCCTAAAGTGTCCAAAAGTATCAATTCAGAGAGGTGTAGGAATATCAAGTATTACAAGAGATGATAAAGGTATTCTGGCAACGCTGGAGGATGGTACTGTCCTATCTGGTTTCTCGCATTGCATTGGATCAGATGGCAAATGGAGTAAAGTTCGTCAATCTACATCATCTTTGAATTCCCAAGCAGAAATGATAACATCAAAAAGCTGGGGCGTAAATTTATATTCATCAAAGATCCCAGAAGGATTCAATCTAGATGGAACTTATGTTATAAATCCGCCGAAAGAATGTATGTTTTACATTATAGTCTCGCCACTGCCAACACATGGTATATCCATCTCCATGGTGTGCTATGATGATACCCTTGAGCGCTACCCTTGGCTGTCGCCTCCATCAGATGATAAGAGAGTTGATGGATATCATAGTTGGGAAAACGAATACTCGGCACTTCCAGCGGATCTTCAAGCAGAGAACAAACTCGCTCAGAACTTGGAAAGCTTATTTAAGGAAACGGTGCCTGCATTTTTTCAATTGCTCGATCAAGACTGTTTCTCCACAGCTCGTATAAATAGAAGAGTTGGATGGCTCAAGATGGTCCAAGATAATCCTTCATACTCGACTGATGATGGAAGAATTGCACTTGTTGGGGATTCTATTCACGCTATGACTCCTAGCAAGGGAGAGGGAGCTAATACAGCGATGGAGAGTAGTGTAAAGCTTGTTGATTGTGTTTCAAATATATCGAAGCAAAAGGGTGAATCGTCTTGCAGTATTGAATCATTGAATGAGGGCTTCATCACATATGGAATGACACGCCCAAAGGAATGCATTCCAATCGTTGAGGCATCTGCTGCTAGAAGTATATTGAAGAAATGAGTATGAATGTTTAGTGTATAATAATCAATAGTTTAAATTACTTCTTTTTAGACTTCTTCTTCTTCTTTTTCTTTAGTGCCTGTGAGAGGTCAGTGATGTCGTCTTGTTCTTCTGCAGGCTTGCTTTTGGGTTTGCTTTTCTTGACCTCACTATTCGTTTTTGGCACATCTGTCTTCTCTGTTTGTTGTGTAGGTTCTACTATCTCCATAGGCATTGATGTTACATCAGCTGCTATGTCTGCCTGTCCAGTTTCTTCGCTATCCTCTCTATCTCTCTTCATAGTCGAGAACTCGGTTGTAAGTTGCACTACTTCTTCCTCATCACTATCTACTGCTGCAATTGATGGCTTTACCGCTTTTCTTTCTTCAAGAGGCTCCTTAACCACTATTTCAACATCTGGTTCTTTCTTCTGCTGTACAGTTGCATTATTATCCTTGAATGATGTTGTAATTGTCTCTCCTTTCTTCTCAGAGGTGATGTCATTAGTTTTTGATGATTGTGCAGATCGAAGTATGGCATTAAAAAGAGAGGACGGTTCAGTTCTTGTATTCTTCTGTGAACTTTTCTTGTCTTTATCTTCCTTGACTGATGCGGCAATATGCCCAGAACTATAATCAAGAGCAATTTTACGGTACGCTTCCTCTTCTTTATCTGTTTGGTCATTTGTTTGCGGTTCGTTGTCGACACCCATTGATTCATTTTCTGCTGCTGTAGCTGCGCTTTCAACAGTAATGGAAGGACGATTGGCATTAACATTCTTCAGCCTAGCCATTCTTTCTTTCTGCGCCTTGCCTTCGGCTTCATCTAATGCTGTTTCTAACAATTCACATATCTCAACACATCGACGTTTACCTAGCTTGGCACTTGCCATTAATTGTCGTGGGCGCAACTCGCATCCACCAGGGAAGTCAAGACAACACATTTCACCATATTTATTGTAACTCCAAGTTAGTAAGCCATCGCAAGCCAGTTCTTCTCGGTCATAAGGGTCCAGTAATGCAGACACTGATGTTGTTCCTGATTCATCTGCAAATAAGGCAAACGTTGCAGTTAGAGGAGTATGATGTAGAGGAAGTGGAGTAGGTTCACGATCGTCTGAATGTATAATTGTAGTTTCTTGATACCCTCCAGTGCCTGTTACCTCGTCAGTATCTCCATCACCATCACCACCACCAATATTAACTTCTGGTAATCGGTAGTGCCTCAAGGCTGCGACAGCTGCCAAGATACAGGCATCTAAAGCATTACCCCCATCATCTAACAAACTAACATCAACATGTAATCGCCATACCCAATTTCCAGATTGAACACACAATGCCTCCGCATCCATAGCGCCACCAATCAACAAGGTACGTTCCAATATACGTAATATACGATTACTCTTCAATTTTTGTAAATATGGTGCATCACCTCCGCCTCCACCACTACCCATTTGTCCACCATCCACTGCTTCGGTACTACTATAATTCGAAACAGGTCGATCGACTACCTCATACCCCATTGATGCCATTGGTCCAACATCTACAGAGAACTTCACTTGTCCATCGTTGGGTTTATCGGCATTTGGCGGAGGTACTAATTCAGCTCGTACACTAGCAGCAGATCGTGTACCCGATGCAAATTGTACTACACACTCTGATCTGTTATGACATCTTGTAAATGATAAACGTATTGGACGTGATTCAGATGGCTTTCGTCCATCAAGACGGAGTAACTTTGAGTTGGAGGATAACGTACCTCTTGCCGCATTTCTAAGGAATGTACGCTCAGGATTTGATAGAGTGGTAGTATCATCTTTGGGTATTATGTATTGCATGATGTATGTTATTATAAGTAATACGCCGCCACTAGAAGATTAATAAGTAGAGATAATACAATTGCCTTACCATAAGTACGATATGAAGTAAGAAGGGCACCATTCACATTAACTGAGATATTCCACTTGTAAGCAAATGCTGATATTTGAAATTGGTGCAGCACACCACCATAGAAAATCATATAGCATTGCTGATAACGACCATATCTTTTACTACTAACTCAAAAACACCAGGATAAATCATGGCAGAGGAAGCAGAACAATTTAAGGCAGCCGGTAATAAGGCCCTTCAAGCCGGGAACCTAACAGAAGCAATTGAAAATTATACTAAATCGATTAATTGCGATGGAACTAATCATGTGTACTATTCCAATCGTAGTGCAGCTTATTTAAAGAAGGGTGATGGTAATAATGCATTGGAGGATGCTAAAAGTACTATTGCTATTAATCCTGAATTTA
>Ga0214480_100960_pt1 | contig 13644 bp, 19 predicted proteins | sample M1_20Mar14CPVII9_3_FD_165042 | JGI IMG/M metagenome (GOLD analysis project Ga0214480, IMG submission 165042) | Marine eukaryotic communities from Monterey Bay, California, United States - M1_20Mar14CPVII9sort6BwellE17 | ecosystem: Environmental > Aquatic > Marine > Unclassified | place: USA... | reverse complement strand
GAGGAGGAAATTAGGCCTATCGTTCTCTTCAAACTCGACTCAGCCTATAACCATTTATCCGGCATGAAAAGTTATAATACGTGCATTATAACTCTGGGAATGCTATATCAAATTATTGCTCGATTAAAGGAATATGATTTCGGTTCAATCTTCTTCAACGCGGTGAATACTCAGCTCGTGACTGATTACCTTGCTGTAAGTGCTAGATGCCTGACCTTGTTTTGCTCTCTAAAATATGAACACTTACTCACAAATTTTTCTCTTCTCATTTCAGACGGTTCGAGAGCCGATGTGCTACCAACAGATCTTGCTTCAATTGGAAAGTGGGGCGTTTGTTGGCGATGAATCCACAGAGTCAGGAGTTGACATATTTGAGCAGGCTGTTCTCATGTGTATTGCAAATATCAAAGACGTGTTTCACAACTGCTTTCTATACAACGCGAAGGGGTCAAAGTATTATTGTAAGTATCAAGCTAGAGCTTGTCTTTCCTCTTTTTGTTCTTGTACTCACCGTTATCAAAACTCTCAGTGGCTGGTAAAGTGCAAGAGACTAAGTGGAATGCTTTCTTCAACAAGTATATAGCACAACGACTCACAAAAGGTATGAGCTCTGAGCTTGCAAGCTATGACTCATGGTACCAAAACAAGCTACAGACTTCTTTTAGGGCAAGGCATTTCGTGGTTGGTTCTAAAAATATTGCTAGGAATCCAATTGCTGTGTTTGATCCTGATACAAAGCAAATTGTGAAGCAATATACTTCGAAAGCATCAGCAAAGCTAGCCATCCTTTTACTGCACAGCTTAGGCTATAATTGTGGAGGGTTGACTAAGTCCAACGTAAACGTCGTCCTTGATAGGGCTCAGTACCCTGAAAATGCCGTCTTCGGGTACCAGTGGATTCCAACAAGCTTGTTATGTAGCGGCGATTTCAGGGTAAAGAAGTGAATGTGTGTCCAATACTTCTGTTGGAGAAGGAGGGGGTGTTTTTGTTTTATTGTATGTATTTGATAAAGTTTGCGGCAAGTGATCCAGTGTTTTGGAATGGCTGCAAGTACTGTTTGGGATAAGTGGTACCGTGTGTAGTCAAGTTTTGGTTATCATTATGGTTATTAGAGTCAAATCTACTTAATATCCAGATAGCATCCAGAAGATCTTCTGCTAAAGATTCTTTACATAATCTTTGAAACAGTCGAAATCTAAAAGCACTTGCTCTCTATAACTAAGAGCTATCTCCGCCACGAGATCACTCCATCTTCTTCTATCACGATCACCTGCCAGTAGAAGCTTTATCACATGCTTGAATTGGCCTGGGCTTTTGGCAACAGTCTGGCAGAAGACAAGGTAGGTGAGATGATGAATAACATATATGTGTATAACAAAAGAAATTAGATTCACAAGCACAACTTACACCTCGCACGTGAGCAGTTGCCGTCACAACAGCAATTTGTTCAACAAACTCAGTAAATGCACGATGATTCGTAAGTGTTCCGAGATCAATGGAGGACTTATACGGTGATCGTTGCCTCACAATGTAGCTATCACCATCTATGACCATATATCCCACGAACGGATCCGTATAGGATGTTAGTGCTCGCTGAGCTGCAGCTGCTCTGTCTGCTTCATTTCGAAACATTTGGTCGTACCAAGCCTTTGTCTCGGGATCATCTTTGTCAAGTATTCTTGATACTGCAGAGATGGGCTCAAATTTCACATCAAGTATTACCGATGCACTCAAGACGTTTTGATCCTCTTCTATCAAGATGTCTTCTCCTTTCAACAAGACATAAAACCTGTCAACTCCATAACTACCTATGCCACTTCCTACTCGACGTGCAACATCTAACACTGTGAAGAAATCCTCATCCCATCCAGGAACCAGGTATCCCATTTTCATCATTGATGCTCCGTATCGAAGAGGAGTGACCTCTGCCCGAATCTTTGCTTCTAATTCAGGTGACACATCTTCTAAACGGGTGTCTTCATTCCTCACAAAGCGTCTAGCTCCATCATCACCAATTTCTGTAAACTTATGAGCCTGTCTAAACTGAGATCTCTTGTTCTCGACATTTGATAAGAAGTCTCTCAGTACTCCAGTTGATGTATTTGGAGTTAACTCATATACCAAGGCACTATCGCCGCCAACATAATCAATACAAGTCTTAACATACGTGTATGTAAATGCCTCTAATGCCTCAAGGATATCATCTTTGCTCAATCCATTTGTGAATCCATGGTCGCATATTGATACTAGAAAATGCGCGTTGTAACGATTTACGAAGACGAAAGAGAAACGGTTGTAACATGTTAGTGCATAAGGATACAAGGGCAATCAAACTAGGCAGATAAAGGTCAGATGAATAGCCAAGTCACCAAGACTTCATATAGAGACACACCATAACACACGACAAAACAACACAAACGCGGACTTTCCTGCGATACGAAGTACATCAATATGAAAATCATATATTGCTGCTTCATCAAAATCATTATCAGAGAACACAACTTCGCCAGCTCGATTCCTCCAAGCTCCAAAATTGCTAAGGTGCTGATCTCCTGTTATCCAAGTCCATGTACTCACTAGAAGTTAGACAATGATTTATGACGATGAAGAGAGGTGATAGTAACTTATATGTTAGTGTATACAGCTTGCAAAGACAAACATAAACGATACATGAAGGCCAAATGAAACACTCAATCACCAACAATATATACATTGAACACATGAATTCATAAAATAAGACGATACTAATGCGAACTTTCTAGGGGACACTGGAAGATGCGCGTTATCACAGTTTATGACGATGAAAGAGAGGAGATTAGAACATATGTTAGTACATATGATATGCAAAGGCAATCAATAAGGCAAACAAAAGTCAAACAAAGCAGCCAAGTCGTCGAGGCTTCATATTGAGCACATGAATTCATATGATAAAACAATACAAACGCGGACTTTCTGGGTGTTTCATCCTCATAACTAGCTTCATTCAATTTTACCAAATTTTCGAAGTCTAAGCTCTTTCCCTCATCTGAACCCCAATATCTTCCAGCAAAGTCCTTCCAGAAAAGCAAGGCTGTTGCTCGATAAAACACATTGGAATCAGTGGACTGTGCGGTATATTTCTCTCGTAAGAACTCCATGTCGGTGATGCCTTCGTCTGTTTAAGGATAGGTAAATGGTGAGAATCAACTGCATGTATTCATGCATATTATGACATATGATGCAGATAACTCACTTTGCTCTTCAAACGTTTGAATTACAAAGGGACATCTTTCCTTTGCCTCTGGAATGGCAATATCATGATGATGATCTTTGATGTGAATTTCTTCTACCGTACCTTGAAACTCTGATCCCTCGAGGGAATGCTTTTGTCTTGTTGATATGGTATGTTCATGATAATCAGTAGATTCGCGACCACCACCATCATCTTCCTCGTCGTCTTCTTCTTCATCAGTATCTCCATACCCGTCTTCTTCATCGTCGTCTTCTTCGTCTCCTTCTTCTTCGTCTTCTTTTCCCTCATCCTTCTTTTTATTCTTCTTATTATTCTTTGCCCTTTTCTTGGCAGCCTTGGTTTGCTTCTTCCCTTCTACATTTTGGTCACCATCAATTGAGTAAGAATTATTATCTCCTCCTCCTGAATTTCCATTACCGCTACCGGTGCTAGCACCGCCTGGAATAAATGCATCTAGACTAATAGCAGTCGCCGTTGTTGAGACATTCGAACCATTTTGTTGATCATTCTGAGATGTTGCCATCATATATACAATGTCTGCGCCAAATAATATTCCAATAGACAACATGCCGCTGTTTATTTGTTTGTTTATGAACAAAGAAAGAGAGGCAATTGTGGGGTTAGTAGAAATGAAGATATATATGATATCTCAATGTCAATATGATGAGTTGATAGCTGAGATATAGGAGAAAAAAAGATACACTACCAACAACACATCAATTGTAAACTTACAGGAGAGCAGCTAGTTGAAATGCCTTTTGTGATTTATAACTAGTATCATCTGATTTGCCACTGCCACCACCAGGATGAGAACCGTATAAATCATTATTATAATTGGGCGTGAGCGTTGAAGGTGCGATTAATGTTGAGAGTTCTGATGGCATTGTGTTGTTATCATCATCGGTTGTGATATGATGTGGGGGATGGAATGATATCTCATTGACTGGTAGGACTGCTGCCTCCTCATCATTATTACCGTTATTTGTTATATTACTCATTTTTATTTATATTGCTGTATCTGTCGATAGTGGGCAACTAGAGTGGTTCTTGCTTTGCAGTAAATCTTAATACTTATCCTCTTGTCTCAATCAATTCTTTCTTTGCAATATAGTAAATGATTGCTCGTTGTTCACCAAACCCGTAAAGTTCCAGGTACAACAAGAAGACAAGAACCAAGCCCTAGAGCAATGGAGTGACCTAGCAACGCTGAAATATCAACTCACTGATAAGTAATAACTGACTACTTAGAGTCGTTAGATCGCCATAGCCCCACATAAAAACAACATAAAACCTTTGCTTTACACTGCTGGGGATACAGGTAATTATGTCTACTTTATATCTATCATTAAGCACTCTTTTGGATAGCCGATGCAATCTCCCCTTCTGCCCCCGTCTGAAACTCAAACTCTTTCCCAGTGATTGTTTCATACAATTTGATGTATCGACGAGATAGTTCAACAACCAAATCCTTTGGAGCATCTGGCAACTTCTCGTCCTTGTATGGGTCACAATTGTCACGAAACCATAGACGTAAAAACTCCTTATCAATATTCTCTGGCTCCTTCCCCTCCGCAATCCGTTGTTGATATGAATTTGCTAACCAATACCTAGATGAATCTGGAGTATTCACCTCATCAATCAAATGAATAACACCATTATCATCCTTTCCAAATTCATACTTGGTATCAACCAATATTAGACCCCTTTGGGCGGCAATCTCTTGTCCCTTGGCAAATACCGCCAATGCAGCCTTGGCACAGATATCAAAATCCTCCTGCTTCATCCAACCCTCTGACATAATATCAGCTTCGGATATTGGACGGTCATGTTCCTCCTCTTTAGTTGTGGGTGTTAATATTGTCTTTGCAAGCTTTTCATTCTTCTTCATACCATCTGGTAAGTCATGACCACAGTACTTACGTACACCATCTTGATAATTCTTCCAAATCGATGTAGATGTTGACCCTGTCATGTATGACCGTACGACGAATTCAATAGGGAATGGTGTGCATTTCTTAACAATACTAACATTTGGATGTGGAACACTAATTATATGATTTGGTATAATATCCTTGGTTGCTTCGAACCAATATGCACTTGTTAAGTTTAATACCTGTCCCTTGAATGGTACTAGTGCAAGCATCCGGTCAAATCCTGATTGTCTATCAGTTGTTACTAGGGCAAGTTTCGACCCTAGATCATATCGATCGCGAACTTTACCGGCTAGTCGGATTGGCGATACACCCTTTGTTGAATCAAAGGTAACATTAGAGCCTGTTATTTGTTGAGAGTTATCATACGCTGATGATATTTTGTTAACATGAACTTGATTGGCTGTCGGTGAGTCTGTCATTGAGGGATATATTGTTGTTGTTGTTGATAGTTATTGAGCACTAATAATTACTACGAAGATGATGTCAGAGTATAATATTTTTATACAGTATTAGATGCAGTGGGTAATGTACTAAATACTAAACGACCCAGCTAATAACACGAGAGCAGTAAAAAACTTGAGAGGCTGGAGGAGATGTGGAGTGGATTGGTATCCCACTAATCTCTCTCACTAGTGCCCCGCGCCGGCCTCAAATCTTCATTGCAACAACTCAGCGCAAAGATCTATACCTATACATGGAGAATATAATCACAACAATCTTTAGACAATACTACATATATACACAAACTCTGCTATCGCCAATCAATATTACATCCAACGATAATGACATCACAAGAAATTAATTCGTTAAAGCAACACTTAGTGTAGAGATTATTGGCGAAATAAAACAGAAGCATCATGCAAAATTTTCGCTTCTTGGTGTAGACAATCATATAAATAGTATATTACAAACTCTGCGTCCGATTTCAAACTCTGTGTAGACGCAATACTCTGCAATTTTTATTGTAGGCGGTAGGCATAATGGCAGAATGGATATCTAAACGAATTGCAAAAAGTTTCTCTGGGGAATTATACTTCGGATCAGTAACTGGTTATAATAAAACCCATAAACTTTGGTCTATACAATATGATGATGGAGATTTCGAAGAAATGGAATGCAAGGACTTGAATGAGGCAATAAAGTTGTATGATAATGTCATGGAACATTTTAGTTATGGTGAAGATGAAATTACCATAAATTACGAAGAGAGTAAGGTATGGGGAGTAAAACTATACGACAAAGACAGTTTACTTGTTAACAGTACTGACACCAACATCCGGGATGCGAGAGTTTGTCATACTACACCTTTTTTCAGATTTACTGACCATCTACACATGCAGCAGGGACTGCGCTATTCTTTGAAGACGACTTTGACTGGACTATGGAGGATGATGGGGTCTATGAAAGTTTAACAACTTTTGCAAAAAAGAGTTTGCCGGCAAAGATAAAATTAGGAAATAGAATAGTTGAGGGTGTACTTGATCATCAGAACAATATGCCGTTCATCTACCATATGGTCAGTAGCAATCTTTTGAAAGCTGCTTTGATGTGTAAGATACGACGTGGGGATGTTATAAAGAAACTTGAGTATCAGGAAGGAGATTCGAGGAAGATATTTCTTGAGGGTGACTGACGACAAAAGGCACATAACATCTTGGAACGATGTATATTGGAGATTTGATCCAGCAACAGCAGTATTACCCCATCAAAATAACATTACAACACACCGTCAAACCCCTGACACTTGCAATAAATCACAAGAGCCAGTTCAACACAAACATTATAGGATTGGATGGAAGTAATCTTCTTCAGAATGTCCAGTGGGGTACTAGATTGGCAAATGGTCTAGGCTTATATCATCGACTAGAGCATCTTGATTTAGACAGGAATAATGTCGGAAGGGATGGTTGTTTAATGCTTGCAACCCTATTAAATACCATCGGCTCGTTAAAAGTCTTGTCTCTCGTACAAAGTCAGATTGACAATGAGTGTGTCTCCATACTATGCAATAGCCTATGGAATAACAAAACATTAACAACATTGGACTTACAAGGCAATAATAGCATTACTCTGAATGGCTGGGAGTGCTTATTGGATTTGGTATGCAACAACACAGACATCAATCGCACTTAACAATCAAATCACACTCTAGAATCTGTGGGTAAGATCGATAGACTCATCGATTCTTGTTCTACAGGTACTTTGATAGATTTAACAGATACAGAGACAAGTACAATGATCAAATAGGAGGTGGATTAAAAGATGCTCTTGTTACTGGTACGAAACAGATACAGACGTTACGGTTTCAGTATGCATGTAAGGTATTCGTTATGCATAAGATTGACGTTGGTGAACAGTATACAAGCAACAACAACAAAAAGAATGAGAACGAGGAACAGCAACACAGTGGTAACAACAACAGTAATTTGAGTGCCACCGGTGTAGGAAAGATTGGTAATCTTCCCCTTCCACACGCTGGTCCTGTATTATATGGTGTCGTCCCTCGTATGGTACTTGCCTCAAGCTTACGATGGGTTGCATCTCTCACTCAATTGGTTGCTAGATGTTTAGGCGTGGTGTTACCTCATCCTATACTAGTATGCTCCAAAGAATGTCGTCAATGTGGATGTATGTACGATTTCACAAGTGATGTTATTGATAATATGTTGGATGGTGCTGACAGTGATGATGAATACTGTGATCATGATGAGATGATTTGCAGTGCTTGTCTAAATGAGGGACATCAGAATACAGCAACAACAACCACCATAAAGCAGCAATCAATCAAACCACTGACGTCATCAGCAACATCTACACAATCACAAAGAAGATCATCTTTACTCAAGCTTGTTGGTAAATCTGCCAGGAAGGCAATATCTTTAACAACTTCAGCAACATCACGTGCCATTTCACAATACTCTTCTTCATGTTCTTCTATAGACTTGGATCAATCTGTTATGAGTAGTCATGTACAACAGCAGCAGAGATCTTCGTATCAACAAAGTTTTGCCAGTACGAAATCAATGACTAATAATGGTGCTGTTTCCATGTCTTTGGAATCTAAAATCAATCATGCTACCTTTGCTCATTTGAGAGAAAGCCATGATGCATCAGCAACTGAATATGTACTCGATCCACCTCGCTGGAACGATGAAGGATCTACAGTCACAAGAAGTAGCAGTAGTAGTAATAACGGTTTGGATGATGCAAATGATTCCGAGAGAGGTGCTGACAGTATGAACAATGCAAAAAGAACGCATACTACATTCAACACTCGTGAGGAGTTTCATATTGCTGAAGAAAGATTTGCTACTGGATTACAGCTACTTCAAAATAATGTAATCTCATTGTGCTTTCGTGTTGGTGTTAGGATTGATACTTTATGGCCGGCAGAATCTATGCTATTAAACTTGCACTCGTTATGGATCCATTGTCAAATGATGGCAGAGGAAGCTGTCTAAAACGACTATCAACTATTATGTATGCAGACCTGCTATAGAATATACAAAACTAATAATTCTTTTGATTAATTATCGATCTTACACGTATTACCCCCCACATTTAAACACACACTATACTATTATCACCCCCAAACTATATTTATCAATCACTTAAGATATGGCATAATAAATCAAGCTGCCCATGCTGCGGGTGCTGATCCCTCTGACGATTGACTGTCTGAGTCAGAATTATCAGCTTCTTTGACGACTTTAGCTTCAGCATCGGCTTCCTCAGGAACAGAACCATCGGAAGAGCTATCATCTGAATCAGAATCGGTGTGTTTCTTGGTAACAACAACCGTTTCAGCTTCGACTGATTTACTCTTCTTCGGACTGGCAGCGGTGCCCTTCTTTTTCTTCTCCTTCTCCTTATAAAGTTTCATTGCGACAACTTCATTATTATCTGCACTCACCATACATTCAAGGAATTGTAAAACTTTAGGCTTGCTTACGAACTTGTATTCTTCGGTCGGGGAGAAAAAATACCTGTCAACATGGTTAGGGTTAGTTTTCCGTGGTATACTGCGTGTTGTCCAGCCGGCAGGAAGACCTTCAGCTGGTACGGCAGGCTGATCATATATAACTGACTTCTTAGGACTGGCTGCAGCCGCCGCCCCGGTATCAGAGGACTTCAGCTTCTTTTTCTTTGGAGATCCGGCACCGCCTTCTTCATCTCCTACGCCTCCACCAATAGCAGCAGATGACTTCCTCTTCTTCTTTTCCTTATCCTTCTTTTTCTCCTTGTCTTTCTTCACCTGACGTCTTGATTTGGCAACGGCATCATCACCGTATTTAGCCTTGTACTCTGCCATATTCTTGGTAGCCTTGTCCTTGAACTTTTGCAATGTGCCTTCATCCAATGCTTTGTAGGCTGCTCCTATGAGTGTCATCTAACGACGAGTATATGTGTGTTGACAATTGAATAGATAAGTTAGAATTGGCTCTCATGAAACAATATAAACATACCAAAATATAAACACGGATAAAATACACTTACCATCTCAGTTGGAGTTGCGTTGGGATTTTCTTCCTTTATCTTCGGTCAAATGAATGAACTATAATCCATGTAAGCAGAGACTGGGGGCTTTGGTATCGCCTCTCCGTCATCATTCATCTTGCTCTCTTCGTTCTCATGACGATTTTTGTTTTGCCTGTTACGAGCAGCTTTCTTATAATTATCTGAACGAGAAATTTTTCTCGCATTCTCTAATGTGGTAAAATCAACATGATAATAATCTCGTATTTGTGAGATTGGTCATGTAAGTAGTTGTTCTTCATTGTGCCTATTGGTTTTGCAAAGAACTTGTTCTCACTCGTGATAGACATGTAGTCTCCCCGTGAGCTAGTATTTGCTACATATAATGAAGCAGATATCCTAGCTATACTTGAACAGCGCCTCGGTAAAAACATTGTTGAGCATAAGGCACTTCTGCTAATCTCTAAGAGGGTTGCTGCATCAAGTGGCGATGCACGTCGTGCACTCGAGATTACCTCAAATGCTGTTAGCAAGTGTGCTGCTCTTCACATGATGCGTGCAATCCGTGAGGCGATGCCAATGAGACATAACGATGTTATTGCCGGTCTCCCACAGGCGCCAAAAGTTGTCTTATGCATTGCCGTATCCTTGAGTCAAGTTTGGGGTCCTACAGCTGAGATTTCGATATCTACATTGAAAAAATATTGTATTGAGGCAACACACCACGCTATTATGGATGAATTAGGAGTTGGGCATATTTCTTTTTTAGTAGAGATGTTGATAGACTTGGGATTATTGGTTGCTGGTAATAGAGGCCAATTTGATCCACATGATTGTGACACGAAGCTTATGATTGGAGTCCAGTTAGATGATGTCGAGGAAAGTCCGCTTTGTAGGATTTGACTACTTTGTACTTAGTTTGCCTTCATTTGACTGCCTTTGCAAACCACATGTACTAACAGAAAAGTTGCATGCCTCTCTCTTTCGTCGTCACTATAAATTGCTTAACGCGCATCTACCAGATTGCTCTCGAACAGTGCTTATTAAAAGAAGGTTTCTACAAAAGTCTTGTAGATTATATCAAAAGGGAATGTGACAGATGCTAGTCTATTTGGTTACGAAGTTAATCGTTGTAGAAATCAGATTGTGTTGAGGTTTAAGATGTAATACAATACAATTTTCTAGTTTAATCTAACGCACAAAGAATATCTCTCATCTTATCATCCCGACTATATCTTTTTGCACACGCTACCCAACACTTCTCTGTTAACATAATTAAGTAATTTCAATCTGATCAAAACTAACTACTTACATTGTGAGGCAACAATCACCGTATAAGTCCTCCCTCGATCTCGGAACACTTACGAATCATCGTGCATTTACTGAGTTTGTTGAACAAATTGCTGTTGTGACGGCAACTGCTCACGTGCGAGGTGTAAGTTGTGCTTATGAATCTAATTTCTTTTGTTATACACATATATGTTATTCATCATCTCACCTAGGATACCTTCTCTTCATGACAGACCGTTGCCAAAAGCCCAGGCCAATTCAAGCATGTGATAAAGCTTCTACTAGCAGGTGATCGTGATAGAAGAAGATGGAGTGATCTCGTGGCGAAGATAGCTCTTAGTTATAGAGAGCAAGTGCTTCTAGATTTTGCCTGTTTCAAAGATTATGTAGAGAATCTTTAGCAGAAGATCTTTTGGATGCTATCTGGATATTAAATAGATTTGACTCTAATAACCATAATGATAGCCAAAACTTGACTACACACAAGGTACCACTTATCCCAAAGCACTTGCAGACGTTTCCAAAACACTGGATCTCTTGCTTGCAAACTTTATCAAATACATACAATAAAACAAAAACACCCCCTCCTTCTCCAACAGAAGTATTGGACACACATTCACTTCTTTACCCTGAAATCGCCGCTACGTAACAAGCTTGTTGGAATCCACTGGTAACTAAAGACGGCATTCTCTGGATATTGAGCCCTATCAAGGACGACGTTTACGTTGGACTTAGTCAACCCACCACAATTATAGCCTAAGCTGTGCAGTAAAAGGATGGCTAGCTTTGCTGATGCTTTTGAAGTATATTGTTTCACAATTTGCTTTGTATCAGGATCAAACACAGCAATTGGATTCCTAGCGGTATTTTTAGGACCAACAACGAAATGCCTTGCCCTAAAAGAAGTCTGTAGCTTGTTTTGGTACCATGAGTCATACCTTGCAAGCTCAGAGCTCATACCTTTTGTGAGTCGTTGTGCTACATACTTGTTGAAGAAAGCATTCCACTTAGTCTCTTGCACTTTGCCAGCCACTGAGTTTTGATAACAGTGAGTACAAGAACAAAAAGAGGAAAGACAAACTAGCTTGATACTTACAATAATACTTTGACCCCTTCGCGTTGTATAGAAAGCAGTTGTGAAACACGTCTTTGATATTTGCAATGCACATGAGAACAGCCTGCTCAAATATGTCAACTCCTGACTCTGTGGATTCATCGCCAACAAACGCCCCACTTTCCAATTGAAGCAAGATCTGTTGGTAGCACATCGGCTCTCGAACCGTCTGAAATAAAAAGATACACAAGAGAAGAGTTTGTGAGTAAGTGTTCATATTTTAGAGAGCAAAACGAGGTGTCAGACATCCAGCACTTACAGCAAGGTAATCTGTCACGAGCTGAGTATTCACAGCTGTGAAGAAGATTGAACCGTAGGTGTGATCCTTTAATCAAGCAACAATTTGATAGAGCATTCCCAGCGTTATAATGCACGTATTATAACTTTTCATGCCAGATAAATGGTTATAGGCTGAGTCGAGTTTGAAGAGAATGATATGCCTAATTTCCTCCTCTTGGTGAACCACGTGATCATTGATACAGGTACATTCAGTAGCTGATCCACCATTTGAACTTTGTAGCGTACTTAGACATCTCTTGTGAAATGATCGTGGGCAAGAAGCACAGCACAAATCTTCGTCCTCGTCTACTTGATCCCCACAGATCTGACAAGAAAGGAAGTTAGTATCAGAAGATGAACAGATTCGATCAAGGTACTTTTTCCTACCCTTCTTAGCTAAGGTAGCTTCATCCTCTAGGAAGCTCCCATCTGGAGTAAACACAAGCTTCTTCTCCTCATCGGTCGTGGGATCTAGATTATTACCCTCTGTTGATAAACGGGCAGGAGATATGAATGAAACATGAGATATGTAGATCAAAGATCACACGACATGAACACGCACTTACCAAAAGTTTCCGTCTGTTTGTTTGGAAACGGAGAAGGGGGGGCAGTTGTGGGTTTGACAAGATAAGGAGGAGATCAATTGGCAAGACATAGGGACATAGACTTACTGGTAGTTCAGCTGGCAATATTTTAACCGGTAAGATTTGTGAGTCAAGCTCAGCATTTTCCAATTTGAGATTCCTCATCTGCTTACTTCTTTTGAGTAGTCTGGAGCGCGATGTCACGATTTATGATGATGATAGAGAGGAGATAGTAACTTATGTTCGTGCATAAGGTTCAAAGGCAGTCAAATAATGGCTAATAAAGGCCAAACGAAGTATCCAAATCGCCGAGTCTTCATATTGAACACATGAAACCATATGAGACAAAGATACTAACGCGGACCTCTTTGTAAGCCTATCAATCAACGTTTCATACTCATCAATTGTTGCTTGTGCCTCTTCAATTGACAATTTACCCATAGCCTTAGTGGAGGCAAGCTCTTTTGTTAGCTTTTCTACCTCTGTTTGTAGTAGTAGTATCAATTCGGCATTCTGCTCCTCACATCCATTACTACCCTCCGAAGAAGGAGAAGATGATGATGTTGGTTGAGTCAACTCTGCTGCTTGTTCAAAACTAACCTTCCGCTTCTGTTTGTTATTATTATCCTTGGTTGTGGTGGTATTCCCGCTCTTGCTATTAGCTGCAGCACTACTACGCCGACTTGATTCTCCCTTTTTGCTGCTGCTGTTGCTGCTGCTACTACTACTTTTCT
>Ga0214480_100959_pt1 | contig 13644 bp, 7 predicted proteins | sample M1_20Mar14CPVII9_3_FD_165042 | JGI IMG/M metagenome (GOLD analysis project Ga0214480, IMG submission 165042) | Marine eukaryotic communities from Monterey Bay, California, United States - M1_20Mar14CPVII9sort6BwellE17 | ecosystem: Environmental > Aquatic > Marine > Unclassified | place: USA... | reverse complement strand
CACTAATGAATCTCTTACTTACTCGGCCGAGAATCAAAGACTTCGACCGCTAAAACAATATCTAAATAAGTTCGAAGTACATGTTGGTAATGAACTAATTGTATCTTGTAACTTTGATACTGCAAAAGTAGATGAGTGTCCACATTGTAATTGTGGTCAGAAGGTAGCTAATTGGGATGTAACAGCAGAGAAGCCTACGCTCATTTCTGATGCTGTTAGGTCGAGGTTGGGATTGAAGATTGGAATTGCTGGTCAAAAGGTAGGGGACTTCTCGTCATACCATCCTCTATTCATGGTGCCGTCTCTTCGACCTTTCATCTGTATCTGTCACCTAATGAGTCAAGGATCTGGACACAGTGTATATGGAAGGCTGCAAGGCTTTACCGAAGAGGTGAGAAGGTTATGTGATTATATTTGCTGTTGTGTTGTGTTTGTCATTATTTCTGATCAATGCATAATATGATATGTCTATTTCTTTCTTCATTAAAGGATATTGATTTACTAACGGATACAGCAAGATGCCCAAAAGAGGTATGTGACAGTGTATTTCTTACTATACAACTATGTATCCCCTCATAATTTGTTACAATTTGCTCACATCATATGTTCATTTTACTTTTAATACTACTTAGGAGTTTCTTTTGCCTGCTGATCGTTTCCTAAGCCCGGGCTGTTCTTTCCACATTTATACTGTAACATGTGACTTCACTCAGGAGATGGAGGATAGTTTAAAATACCTCATTCGACCAAAGATTGGAACAGATGAATCTTCGGAAGAATTACGTCAACTAGTCATGTCTGCCATTAGGGATAAAGATATGATCCGCCGCCACAGGGAGAATAATCTCCTCAAGATGGAGAATAAGATGTTAACTTCCATCCATGAGCGAGTGAATGAAGTTTACCTCAAGTACAATGATGGTATGAATGTACTAAACTTCCAGTTAACCAATGGCATGGGGAGAGAATGCCAGAACGACCATGGTGCTCAGTGGAATCTTAGTCTAAAGGAGGATACATATCATAAGATTTGCGTCAACGATATTCCATCCTTGAGGTTATGGGTATCAGGTGTTGAGTTGAGTGTCAAGTCTTTCCATTACGCGGATCATACCTTTGCCATCGTGTTTGAGAATCGTGTAAGATTATTTGGTTCTCTGCGAGCGGATGAGAATCACACGGGAGATAGCGAGATTGATCTTTCGTCTGAGAGTTTCCAGACAAGTCTTTACACGGAGTTGAATAATCCTCCATCTACCGCTTATCCCAATTTGTATGTCTGGCTTGACAATTTGTGGTTTGATGATTCAACTGTTAGACCTGCACTTGACTTACTAGATGCTTCTAGCAGTAGCTCGTCGTGTGTTGTTGATGAGGAAGAAGATGAGTGTTGTGTCTCTGCTGCAACTAAAGAAGATACTACCAATACTACTGAGGATGATGATAATGATGATGATGGAGGAGGAACTGTTGTTAGTGATGAAGAATGAATGTTGTATAGAGTATGTCTAGTCTTGTGGATTTTAACCTATAATGACTGTCCTGTACTATACCAGGTTATAACCTGTACTATACTGATTGTCTTGTTTGGTGTAGTGTACCTGCAGCCTTGAGTCTCCTTCTTTCTCCATAATGAGAAAGCAGTTCCCCTGAAAACTGAATGTGCGAATCAACTTCGTGCCACGGCAACTTTTTTGCATGCCATCTTCCACGCTTGATTTATGTGCCATAATTTTCAACAACCCCCCTCCACGCTTATCATTAATCTATATCATCATCTTCAATATGTCGTCCCCCCATCCTCTCATCGCCTCTATCTGTAGCCCAGTTGATGCTGGAAAGCTAAGTGGCCGCTATGTGGAAACAACTGTCGACGCCAACGGTAAGTTGTAACTTGTTCTCGGTGCTTGTTTGCTTGCTTGTCCATTGCAACATTGCAACAATCAGTTGAATGTATAAATCTAATATCATAACTTCTATAACAAAACAGGTAAACCCCAGCCAGTCATCCGCTCCTTGCGTCTCCTTGCCCTTGAAGGTGAGATATATCATTACTGTTTGTCTTTGTGCATATGATGTGAGCACTTGTTTAATATGTGCTTAACACCTCGTTTCCACCGCAGATCCTAGCAAAGAGTTGGTCATCCGTGGATCAATCACACCCAAGAAGACGGTCCCATCTCCTTCTGTTGCTGATGTTGACGACTTGTGTAACCTATTCACATCAAAGGCAAGCGTGACACCCAAAAAGAAGGCCTCTAAGAAAGTAGCAAAGGCTGTGGAAGACACAAAATCTTCCAGTGATAAGCCTTCTAACAAGGCCGTCAAGTCAACACCAACACCCAAGCGTAATGCCAGACGTTCTCTCCGATTCAGTGTTAGTGGTAGCCGTGGAGTCTAGGCGGCGTAGCGTAATGATACTTGACCTGGCGTGAAGTTTCTAAAGAGTTCGGTCAAGTAGTGGTGTTAATGTATATAATTCATATCCGTGTTTGTTTGCGTTGGAGTCGGGAGTAGTGTGTCTAAAGTAAATGCTGATTATTGTTACTAATTCCTAACTAATTCCTAAGCTATCGATCTTCTCTCTCTGTACACGAAGGTTGATATGGTGGTTGATGAGAGGTTACCTTTAAGTACAGCAGTCACAATTGATGCTCCCATCAGCCCTAAAGTCACATTCCTCGTCCTCACAGTTACTACATAAGAAGTTGATATCCCCAGTGAGAGAGGTATTCTGAATCCACAACTGTGTCAATGAGGTGAGGTTTGCAAGTGCATCACTTGGAACTTCACCTTCCAATTGAATGTTATCATTCAGGTGCAGTGTCTCTAAGTCTCGTAAATGCTTGATCTCATTAGGAAGGGTTCCTGTCAATCTCAAGTTTCCTAAGAATATGGAGAATGATATCAAAGAATGTTGAGCTGTATGGAGTATGGAGATACAAAAAGGCATTTGTTTCCTCTTATCAACTTACCTAGCAACAACTTGATAATACGATTCTCCTCATTACAAACAACTACATCAGTATCCCAACTACAATGATCAACTAAGAATAACTCTTCCTCTGTCTCTCCACTGACGATACTTTCTGATTCTACAAACCAATACTCATATAATACAGTGTAATATAGCAACCCTGAGACATATCGCTCAATAAACCAATCCATAGACACATCTAAGTTTCCTCTAAGCCAGTTTTCACGGACAAAATCTTCAGGCAAAAACTCCGGCTTGTAGTTATTCCCTGAAGCAATAAACTTTGGTATGCTCCACTGTTGTTGTTGTGGATCTGCTTTGGGGTATAGGAGAACCCATTCTATAGCTGAATCTTGAACTTTATTTAGTGTTTGCCAATCATCACTGGGGTCTAAAGTTGGACGGATGAGGAATTCCTTCAAGTGTTCATACTGTTGATCATATGATAATGCATTGTTATCAACTCCGGTTAAGTCTTTTTCCAAAGGAATGTCAATCTCCTCATTTGTAGGAGGGGAAATCGGAGCGGGGGTAGTGTCATCCTTTGATTGTGATGTGATGATAGCCGTGGGTATGATAATGGCACACAGAACAACAATCAATATGACAAGTACGATCCCCTTGACATTGGATGATTCAAATTCTCTACCCAATATCTTGATAGTCGGTATTGGTTCGGCATGATATGTTTGAATAGGAGGAGGAGTTTCTTCGTTTTGGTTATTTGTAGTGCTTGTAGTTTCAGTAGCTACATTCTCGCAATCAGCCACTGGGCTATTAGCTGTTGAGTTGTGTCCACATTCATCTTCTATAGGAACAGCAACTGCATCAGTAACGCTATGTATACCCAGACGATTTAGCTCGCTTTCGTATGTAGGTGAAATAATATTATCTCCAGAGAAGTACAGTACTGATCCAGCGCGGCCAGCATCGTCATTCTCATTGTTTGTAGAAGGAGACCCCCCTATGTGATGTGCACCAGGAATATTGCTTATATCTTCTGAATTATTTATTGTCTGCTGCTCTGTTGTTATGGTTGCTGGAGTTTTTGCCATAGTTGACATATCATCAACGGGAGGTATAGAGGTATTCATCGATGACAGCTTTTGCTCTGCTAATTCATTGATTGCACTGGAATTACTTGAATGCAATGCCTCCTCCTCACTATCCCCACTCTTTACATTTGCAGGAGTTTGTTGAGCTGCATTATCAACTTCAACATGCTCCTGATCATTAGAATCTGATTCCGAACCACCCTGTCGATATTAGGTTGAAATGTACATTCGTTAGTTGTGCACACATATCATAATCAAAGACACAAAAGATGGAAAAAACAAAACATAGATATCCTTACCATCCTCGTTCTTCTCCGCTATTGCATATGCCCTGTCATCTAGTGTTGAGTATTGAGTGGCAGATGAGTAATAGCGTCATCAGTCAAATCTTCATCATAAAATTGAGGCAGTGACTTTACAAACCCTCAACAGCAATAATGCTCACAACAGAGAACTTTGATATATATGTATGAGTGACTACTTCGTCTTCCTCATACCACTCATACTGTATAGAGTTTCGTATTATATAGTTAGTACTAACTAGCATCGCGATTGTATATCTCATCTCTCGTCAAGTACATTGTGGTTTGTGACGCGGTACTCAGCGGTGGCGTTTAGCGAGGTATAAATTTTGCATTTGTGTTATGTGTTGGTTACTGTTCGAGAGATGATATAACATTGAAACGATTCACTCAAACCATAATCTCTCGATATTATAATTAGAGTCTATATATTTGATATATAATTACCTCAACACTTTGTTCAGTATCAGTTTATTTCTGTAAACAGAGTCGAAACACATAAACTGAGGAGTGGCGTGGGGGGATATTTTTCAGATATCAACACTGCAACAAGAGAGAGAATCAAAAAGAAGGAGATACACTATATAGTGATATGCCAAATACTATGGAAAGTATACTAATGGGGAAATCATCCCCTGATCATAGTGATACTGAAGATAATAACAGTAAACGCTCAGCGGTGGCACTGGAGGATACATCAAAAGATAATAATAAAGATACTAATAATAAGAATAAACCACCAGTTGTTTCTGGCAGTACTACGACACCATCAACTACATCAGAATTAACTAATCGATTGAAAAGTTTATATAAATCGCCTCCTGGGGCTGCACAACAAAAGAAATCCACTTCCGAGGAACCTGCTAAGAAGAGAGCTAAGATCCAGCCCCAGCCATCAATTCAAATTATTCACGAGGCAGTTACACCATCTGACATTATCATTGTGTCTGTTGGAAAAGAGGAGAAGATGCAGAAATTTCAGTGTAGTAGAACTATTCTATCTTTTACAAATAAATACTTTAGTGGTATGATCAAATCTGGTATGGAGGAATCCATTAATAATGAGGTTAACTTCCCAGATGGTGATCCTGAAGGCTGGAAAATCTTCTGTGAGGAATTCGCTTCACCCGATATTTTAGGCAAGCTTGAGCATAACCATCGTCCCAAGATCAATAAGGATAATGTGGAGAAATTAATTCATTGGTTTGACAAATTTGAAATGCAGGAACATCTTAAACAGTGTGACAAGGTGATTAGTAGATCATGGAATAGTTGGGTGGGGGCTGGTAATTTTTGGGTGCCTACCCCGAATAAAGAAGAAGGTGTCGAGGCATACGACACTCGTAAAAAAGAGAGAGAGACTCTTTTTGATGAGGCATTTGTCATATTCCAATACGCCGATAGGTACAAGCTGAAAGATACGCTAAAGATTATGGGAGATGGAATGGCATCATTAATGAAGGATGTGCCGCTAAGCACCAGTGATTTGTTTGATAAGCAAGTAATAAAGGTACTTCTCAATGGAGTGGGTCCATTCAGTTATAGCGTGGAGGATGGTCTTCAGTTTATTAATGAAGAAGGCTGCGCATGCAAGGCACTGTTGGATATATTCAAAGAGATTATAAACCCCCACACTGCATGTCTCTCTCAAGGACTTGTTGATCACCAAGAAGCATTCCCTGCACTTGTTTGGTCTTTTAAACAAAGTATGCATGCTAAGAAGAGGGGTGAGAATAATGTATCTTCTATCAAACGTGCGAGAAAGAAAGATAGGATAGCAGCACGCTGCATCATTAACAAAATACTTAAGGAATGCCCAGATAGGGTTTCCAGAGAGTTGCCTTGTGGTAGAGCTATGGGAAGCGAAGGTCATGACAAATCTGAAAAGATTTGTGAGTATGGGGAGAGAAAGTTAAAGAAAGTCTTGAAAAAGATATACACAGAAGAACACAGTGGAGATTTCTCACGGTTGAGTATTACTTTGCCTCAAGGGTACGATGAAGAAAGTTAGGACTAAGCCAAGAAAAATGATGTTGTATAGGGGGAATTAACCCCAACACTAAAAAGGAAACACGTTTGTTATTATTAGACTGTAACTCCCTCGAGATAGATGTAATCTTAATATCATTATATCCTACGATGATACACTTGATAGAGACTTTCGGAATGCAATTGTCAACTCTTCTTCCTTCTCCTTACTAACGACACATGCCTTCCACTGACCAATATCAGGATTATCCATCACCTCAGCCAAAACCTCCCTTCCAAATTGTAGTGGCACGGTTGGGCCACGACGACCTCCTCCATTATTATCAGCACCACCAGAATCTTCACCACCTGCACGGTAGATGAACCTTCTAAACTCATCACCGCCTCCGGGCAGTGGTATCTCGGCATAAAAGTATCCATCCGACCAATCATCTTCCAATGCATTCAAACCCAAGTCAGAAGTAATCTCCTTGAGTTGAAATCCTGCCCTACTTGCCATATCAAGCATTTTCGATTGGATCGTTGGTCCAGAGTTGGCATCCACGGGTATACACTGGACGTGAGTATGATACCCTCCCTTGGTTGCAATACACCGTTCAAAGACGAACAGATCCTTGTTTAATACTGTTCGGGCATGCAGACGCAACTTGGACTTGACAGACTCAATCTCGGGTGACAGTTTACGATTCACAAGTGCTCCATCCCCACCGTGCTCGACTGGCACAATAAGTGCATGATGATCATTCACTCCACCTTTGGGTAGAGCCACATAACATTCTTCATACACTGCAACAATCAAATGCTTCTCGCAGGCGGGTGAAGCAAGACAAAACCAACAATCAGTCCTTGAATCGGGAGGAAAGTGTTGCTTGTTGAACTTCAAACCGTAGTTATTTCCACCATCACCAGACTTTGGTTGACTACTACCCTTGGCCCAATACAATGTAACGCCCGACAAATGTGATATATCCTTCTTCTTCATATCATCAGTGATTAAACAACTGGCCGTTAACTTGTCTTCGCTGACATGTCCTCCATCATCATTCCCCGTCAAGGCAACAATCGTAGTTAGTGCCGCAGTATGACTTGCAAACTCCAAGAAGCCGTAGTTTGTCTCAGCAGTTGGTTGACGAACAGTTACTCGTAATGCAGGTTCATCCTTGGCTGTTATACGATCAGGCGAATCAAGTGGTACACCGACATTTAATTCATCTTCCATAGTTCCTTGACCTAGTAAACGCATAGTTTCCAACTCGGTAGGATAGTCAGAAGAGTTGATTGATGTTGGTAGCCGTAAGAATAATGTTGTTGAATCACCAGCCTCTTGCTCGGTTAACCGATTACGTTGACGTCGTTGTGGCATCATACCCATATTGATTCCTTGCTGCCCTTGATTATTATGCATATGCGGTTGACGACTTTTACCACTTGAACTCCATTTCAACGTCAGCATGACATTACAAACGGCAACCTCACCATTCAAATCTGCCAAACATTGATGAGCCTCTTCATGTGTATTAAAATCCAAGAATGCATAACTTGGCCTTTGTTCCGAGTTTTGATAATGACTCTGTTGACGATGATGATGATTCATCTTGGGTTTAGGAAAACGTATCCCAATACAACCAAATGGTTTGAAGGAATTCATAATTGCATCATTCGTTAATGTCATGCCAGTAGGATCACGATGTAATCCATGTAAGAAGAGTGAAGTATTATCTGGATTGGATGCCTCGATTGCTTGACGTTTTGCTTCCTCCTCGTTCATTATACCGCTACCAGGTCCATCCTCACCATTTAATGGGCGTTTACGACCACGCTGTTGCCATCTAAACGCACCTCCTGGTCCTTGTCCACCGCCACTGTTCATATTGGACGCGGCATCCTCCTGTGCCAATCGTCGTGCCCTTGCTTCTGACAAGCCACCAACCATTCCACTTCCGTTCATACCACCATAGTTCATCATATTACCATTTCCTCTGACACCACCTCCATTCAAATCAACACCATACGAAGCATCAGTATAAGGACAATCAACAACCTTATCTAACTCCTTTGCATTCTCACGATCATTGGAGTCCATATATGCCAATGGTACAATGCCTACGGCATGTATATATTTAAATGATTTACCTAATGATTTTGAGATGGTTGGTGGTTGGATTGATCCCATTGCTAGGAATCGTCCTGCGTGACTATTACTGCTGGTGGTACTACTACCTGATGTGGATGATGTGGGTGGATACCGGTAGGGTAGACTTGCCATGAATCGTTGATGTAATTTAATTTGTGGAGGTGTTGCTGTATCATCCTTATCATCTTCTTGTTTCTGCTGTTTCTTTTGTTGGACAGGAACAATTGGTCCAGGAGCAATATGATACCGTGGTCTACTCATTGCTACCAATTCAGCAACATCATAGGAACCAATCTCTATCCCTTGACCACCTCCACTTCCCTCTCCACTACCACTACCACTTAACAAGGTACGATCATCTAAACTTAAAGCACCAACTTTCAAATCACACATACCCTGTCCCCATTCAGTTGATATTAATATATCACATCCTAAGAATGATGTATGTTGTGACTTGGTAGTAAAGTTGTTATTTGATTGTGTATTTGTTGATAATCTTGTGTTTTTTGGTAGGTATCCTATTGTTAATGCTGTTGGATGTTCTCGTTTGGTTGAAGTGAGGGTGGGATCAACTAAGGGTAATGGTACACTAATAATATCAGCAATGTTATTTGGTGATGAACCGATTAACTGATATAAATTGGGTGCAATTCGTAGTAATCCATCTGGTACTTTATCCTTCTCATCCTCCTTCTTCTCATTGTCGTCCTCCCCCTTCTCCTTCTCATCTTCTTCATCGTCTTCATCATCTAAATCAATCTCAGCATCATCTGTAACCTTTGGATACTGCACCTCTAAACCGGCAGGTAATGAATCACCAACATCTACGAATAATACTGGTATATCAAATTTAATTGTACCGTTTTTGAGTTTGGTTGCATCGTTATTTGCTGCTGCTTCTATTTGAGACGTTTGTTCATCGTCTACTTTGTTAGCTGCCTCTTCATCTCCTACTGCCTTATTGGTATTGGATACAACAGCAGTTGAACTGCTAGCAGCAGTAGACGAATAAAAGAACGGGCCACAACAGACACATATATCAAATGGTCCCGCCTTACTATTATTTAATAATGATAATTTATTCGATAGTAAAGTTAATTGACCATTAATTGGACCGGAGATTAATACCTTAACGCGTTTGTTATTTGATGATGCCATATCTTCTTCTTTAACTTTCCAATCCAACTAAACAGAAAGACAAAAAAAATGGCTAGTTGATGTTAATTAATTGAAACTTAATTTGAAACGTTAAAGTCTCATAATAAGTTTCAATCTATTCTGTTTATTGCTTGTTTAATCATAGGATTATCGATCCAGCCAGCATAGGTTAATAGATGTACAAAAGTTTTGGTCATCTACTACTACTACTATTACCATATAACTATAACTATTACACGCAAGATATATACTTCAATTTATTTTTCAATAATTGCTCTCATTGTGCCGACCTTGCATTTTATATGGTATTGAGAGGTATTGAGTTCTGTGTATTGATATGATGAGTAGTAATAATAATACCAACAATAGTAGTATGTCGTCTAAATGCGCGGCGTGTGGTAAGGGCGGTAATAATCTTAAAGTGTGCACATCATGTGAACAAGTTAGTTACTGCAATGCAAAATGTAGAAAGGCACATCGATCAAAGCACAAGAAGGAATGTAGACAGCTGGCTGCAGAGAGGCACAATGTGGAGACAACGGTTATTAATATCGATATACATGATATAACTGAAAATTTTAGTAAAATTGAGGTATCTGATGAAAAGTTGTTTGCAGATCCTCCGCCAAGGGATGAATGTGAAATTTGCTTCCTATCCATCGGTGGATCAAGAACAGTATATCAATCATGTTGTGGAAAGCTTCTGTGTAATGGATGTATGAGAGAAACGAAAGATGAAATGAATAAAGGAAATTTAAAACGTTGTTGCCCCTATTGCAGAGTGCCGCTGCCAAGTTCGGACATTGAGAACATGAAAAGAGTAAAGAAACGGATGCAACTGAATGATGCTGAGGCCTTTCATGAGCTTGCAACTTGGTATTATCATGGTAATGGTGTGCCACAAGATCATAAGAAGGCATTTGAATTTTATAGTCGTGGGGCTGAACTTGGATCATTTCATTCACACTTTGTAATTGCTCATGCATACAGATTTGGTAATGGAGTTGAGAATGATGAAGATAAATCTATTCATCACTTGATGCTTGCAGCAATTGGAGGGAATGAAGTGGCAAGGCACATGCTTGGTGATATGGAAAAAGCAAATGGGAATATGAACACAGCGATGAAACACTATATGATTGCAGCTAGGGGTGGAGTCGATGATTCATTGAAGATGGTAGGAAAAGGATACAAAGATGGGCATGTGACTAAAGATCAATATGCAAATACATTACGTACTTACAAAGAAGCTACAGAAGCGATGAGAAGAGTTGTGCCTTTGGTAGGCCTCAACTAGAAAGTGTACGAGCAATATAAAATACTAAATAATATGTATGTAGGGGGATGGAAAGAATCTGCCCGAGATGATGATCTTGTCACTTTTAGAGTAGAATCTTCACCACCAATTGAAAAAATATAAAATGATATCTTATCTGTCGAGTGTGTACCTATGAATTCGAACGATAGCTATATGATCTAAATAATAATAATGCTTCTTATGCCTGCAACAACTTTATAATATATACAGTCTAAATACTAACACAGCTAGCGGTATCCTTAATCCTTCAATCTCAGGTCAAATAATGCCAAAGTTGCCTTTATTATAATATTTTTCTTACCTACCTACTATATTAGTCCAGTGAATTGTTATTATGAGTAGTAATACCAACAGTAGTAGTATATCTAAATGCGCGGCATGTGGCAAGGGTGGTGATAATCTCAAGGTGTGCACATCATGTGAACAAGTTAGTTACTGCAATGCAAAATGTCGAAATTCACATAGATCCAAACACAAGAAGGAATGTAAACAGTATGCGGCTAAAATACGTGAAAAGAATGCTGCTTTACGTGCTGAAGCTGATGCTATTGACACAAAGATTGGAAAGATCATTGATTCTATCTCAGATAATTTAGGTAAGATGAGTACTATATCTGATGAAGAATTGTTTGCAGATCCTCCGCCAAAAGAGGATTGTGCTATCTGCTTCTTGCCTATGCCATTCACAACTGGAATGTTTGGAGTGGATACATCTTATCAAACATGCTGCGGCAAGATAGTATGCTCAGGGTGTATGGAAGTAGCATGTACACAAAAGGATTCTCCATGCCCTTTTTGTAGAATGCCAACTCCCTCCATAGAGGTAGAGCACCTTGGGAGATGTAAGAAACGAATGGCAGCGGGTGATGCGGAGGCCTTCTACAATCTAGCAGGAGTTTATGAACGTGGAGTATGGGGGTTACCTGTGGATAGGAGTAAGGAATTAGATCTGTTAAAACAGGCAGCAGAACTTGGCTCATGTGCAGCACATTCCTCCCTTGCCTACGCATATCGAACTGGCGACGGTGCAGAGATCGATATGGAAAAAGCTGTCCATCACTGGAAGCGTGCAGCTATCTTGGGAGATGAAAGTTCAAGGTATTGTCTCGGAGTACATGAGGAAAAGATGGGCAATCTTCGCAATAGAGAGTTCGGAATGATACCCATAAATGATGCCAACTACAATCGAGCAATGAAACACTTTATGATTTCTGCTAGAGCTGGGTGTGAAAAATCCTTGAAAGCTATTGGAGAAGGATACAAATCTGGGATTGTAACTAAAGAAGAGTATGGCAAAGCTCTTCGTGCACAAAAAGAATCACAAGAGGGTATGAAAAGCGAACAAAGAGAAAATGCGAGGAAAAAACGTGAGAGAGAGGGGAAGAGGATTATCAGTTAGAATTTAACGTATCTAGTAGTGGGCCATTCGAACAATAGCTATATTGTAATAATATAATAATACTCCTTATACCTGCAAAACAACTGTATATGCAAGTCTAACCATATATCGGCCTACATTTCTACTTATAGCTAGTAGCGGTATCTTTGAGATTTGAGCTCTTGAGGCACTTTAAGTAGGAGACTGAGTTGTAGAAGTCGGCGTCAACATTTGAGTCCAGTGAATTGATATTATGAGTAGTAATACCAACAGTACCAGTAGAAGTATGTCTAAATGTGCGGCATGTGGTAAGGGCGGTGATAACCTCAAATTGTGCACATCATGTGAACAAGTTTGTTATTGCAATGCAAAATGTCGAAATTCACATCGATCAAAACACAAGAAGGAATGTAGGCGGCTAGCCGCTGAGAAACACAACAACGAGGCGGTAATAAGTATAGACACGCATGCTATCATTGAGAGGTTTAGTAAAATAGAGATTTCTGATGAAGAGTTGTTTGCAGATCCTCCACCAAGAGACGATTGTGATATCTGCTTCCTCCCTATGCCTCATGTCAAATCATCATGCGGGGTGAATGCATCATATTACCCGTGTTGCGGAAAGACAGTATGCTATGGATGCATGCTGGCGTCAGATATAGAAATAAGAAGGGGTGTCATGAAAGATTGCTGCGCCTTTTGCAGATTACCACTACCCACACACAAAGAGTATGTCGAGAGAGAGCAAAGAGACGACTGAAATTGAACGATGCTAATGCATATCACATGCTAGGTTGTGCATCGCGAGATGGGGATATGGGTTTACCAAAAGACATGGACAAGGCATTAGAATTGTTTTTCCGGGCAGCAGAACTTGGTTCAATTTGTGCTCATTTTGCCCTTGGCCATGCTTATCATACTGGCAGTGGTGTTCCCAAAGATCTTGATAGAACTATTCTTCACTGGAAGCTTGCAGCAATTGGGGGACATGGAGAAGCAAGGTGTAATCTTGGCGTGATAGAGGAACACAACAATGGCAATAGAGACCGAGCTATGAAACACTTCATTATTGCTGCTTGTACAGGACAAGATGAATCTCTAAAAGGAGTAGGAGAAGGATACAAAGCTGGGTATGTGACTAAAGCCGAATATACACGCATATTACGAGCATACAGAGACTCTCGAGATGAAATAAAAAGTGAGCAAACTAGTAGCTACACTTTCTGTCGCTTGATTTTTTCTGTCGTTCAAGCCAATTTCTACGTAGCTACGCATAAAAAGCACAATTTTGGCAATGCGGAGCTGTCGAACTTTCAAGCGTATATCGTCGCCG
>Ga0214480_100956_pt1 | contig 13656 bp, 11 predicted proteins | sample M1_20Mar14CPVII9_3_FD_165042 | JGI IMG/M metagenome (GOLD analysis project Ga0214480, IMG submission 165042) | Marine eukaryotic communities from Monterey Bay, California, United States - M1_20Mar14CPVII9sort6BwellE17 | ecosystem: Environmental > Aquatic > Marine > Unclassified | place: USA... | reverse complement strand
CACTTTCCTCAATATTTGACTGAGGTTGGGAATGTGGTTGAGGTTCTTCTTCATCATCTTCTGCCATTGAATGATCATCTCCATCCTCAGCATCCATATCACCGTCATCTAATCTACGTCCACAGCCTGGGAAGCGTAAATCATCCAATATATCAGCATCAGTTGGTAAGCTATCCTGTGATTCCTGTTCCATCCTAATCGTATCATTGTCATCAGTTTGTATGCTATCCTGTGATTCACATTCCATCATCTGTCTTCTTGAAGGATTCAGTGATACTCTTGGTGATTGACTCTGTGTTTTAATCTGACTATCACGTTCCATTCTCTTAATAGTTTCTTCCATCGACAACATCTCCTCATTATCCTCACCCTCGGTATTCTTATGATGAGGTAAATGCTTATCACTCCCAGCTGGTCCAGAATATAAAGAGTGTGTCCATGAACTGACGGAATATCGTCCTTTTGTCCATGTATTTAAGTTGAAACGCTTTTGACCGTGTAGTACCAATGTTGGTACGTGATCACTCTTCTCTTTAGACTGACTTCTTGTGTTGTTGTTGATACTACGTCTCTTTCTCTTTCTGCTGCCAACCTTTTGATTAACACCCTTATTTATCACATCCTTACTATTAGCCACCCCGTCAACCCCACAATTAGTGGCAGACCTATTCTTCTGTCGTCTAGGGAATAATTTAGGAAATTCATCACTTAAATAATCAAAGTCACCAATACTATATGTGCCAATAATGACTGCTGCTAAATCTAATGAATTGATTAATTTTGAACGATTGAATAAGGTACGTCCATTGTTTATGTTGGGGTTTGGTGGTGTTTTTCTTTCACCGCATCCTTTGCAATACTCTACATTAGTTTCAGTAGTAGAATTGGTTGAGTTGTTATTGTTATTATGAGATGATTCTTGCTGTGCCTCTCGTTCTTTCTGTGCTAATTGATATTCCAATAATCCAGTCGGTGCATCTAAGTAAAATCTATCAGCGTAATATCGTGTTATTCCATTATCTGGTGATATGTATGGTATCTTTTGTGAAGTGTTGGTAGTTGGTTTGCTCATGTTTATTTTTGGTAAAGAACAATTTTGTTGTGAAGTGTGCACCGTCTTATGTGCTCGACGCTTATAAGCCCAAAGGAGAATTAATACTGTGGCATCATAAATATACTACTATTTTGTGGTCTTATTCCGTTCCGTCGTCGTTTGCTTTCATCAATACAATACTAACAGAAGTTACTAAAGGTAAACTTCTTACTATTTATTACTTTTTTCAATTTTCAAAGCATAATAAGTTCTAAAACTTTCAATGAGGAAACTTCTATTTATTGTTTTAATACTCAGCAATTAACAAGTAAATTACACCGCTTGTTTGTTCAGAGATACGCCGCCAAGCCGTTGTCGAATACATGCATATTAATCATTAGCAAATTGTTCGTTAGCAGATTTAGTGCAGTGGAATGCTTTATAGTATACGTAGATACATCATAGTAGATAATCTTTTTAGAAAGACTAAAAAACACTCTCTCCTTAAAATCAGTGAGTATCACATTATAGTATTGCAATACACTATTAACTAAGCAAGATATAATCAATTTAAAGTATTATCCAAACGGTAGTGTTATACGTTAGTAGACAATAGATATGAGTACTTCCGTTGGTTGCAAAGACGGTGCATCAAAGTCAAATGATAATGTTGTGTGTGAGGTGAATGAGAAGTTACAAAATATGAGCACCGCCGATATGAGTACGGATGATGTATCGGTATGTGCCAATTGTGGCAAGGAGGGTAATAGTAATGAAATTAGCAATATGTGCAACAAATGTAAACAAGTAAAGTATTGCAACGCCGCATGCAAAAAGAAACACAGACACAAACATAGGAAAGAGTGCGAGGAATATCTTAAACGAGCTGCTAAGCATGAGGCTGAGTTACATGATGAAAAACTATTTAAACAACCACCGCCAGAAGAAGATTGTCCAATTTGTATGTTACGGTTGCCCTGTCTTGGTACGGGAAGTGTATATATGGCATGTTGTGGAAAGATAATATGCAGAGGTTGTATTTATGCATTTCAATCAAGAATTACGAAAGATGAGCATGATGTATGTCCCTTTTGTAGAACTCCACCCCCGCCTACTAATGACGAGATTGTCAAAAGATATAAACAACGAATGCAGATGAATGATGCTAGAGCAACCTACAATATTGGTTGTTTTTATGCTAATGGAAAGTTTGACTTACCGCAAAATCGTGCGAAGGCATTAGAATTATGGCATCAAGCGGGAGAACTTGGTTGTGCTGTGGCAAATAGTTGTATTGGTAATGTCTATACGTTTAGTAAAGGAGTGAAAAGAAATGAAAACAAAGCCAATCGTCACTATGAACTAGCGGCTATGGGGGGAGATGTAGAGGCAAGGTGTAATCTTGGTGTTTATGAGATAAAAAAGGGTAATTTGGATAGGGGATTGAAGCACTACATGATTGCAGTGAAGGATGGGAGTTCAACCTCTTTGGAGAACATCAAAATGCTCTATTTAAACGGATATGTAATGAAAGATGATTATACAGAAGCATTGCGGTCTTACCAAGCATATCTAGATGAGGTTAAGAGCGATCAGAGGGATGAAGCGGCTGCAGCGGACGCGTATATCTAGATGAAGTAAAGAGTGATCAAAGGGACGAAGCTGCTGCAGAAAATGATTCTATATACTACGATTCAATTTCAACTAGATAAAAGTAAACATATGCTTCTCAGCGTGCTGCTCAGCTCATGATAGAGACATGCGACAATGATCCGCCAGTATTCTTATGCTATTCAATATTAACCATCTAGTAAACCAAAACTTCTGTGTACTTTTCTCGTCTCCTAGGGTAGCCTGCAGACTCTTAAGTTAGAAGTAATAAGTTCCGAAAATTAATTTTCCATGAGGAAACTTCTAGTAATTGAGCCTGACGATATTATGGCGCAGTCTTTATGTGTAGAGATTACGTTGCCAAGCATTATCGAATACATGCTAATAATCAGTATTAAATTGTTCATTAGCAGTTTTAGGCGGTAGTTTGATCTTTGTTTGCTTATTAGAACATAAAAACTAAAAAACAATCCTCAATCAGTGGAGTTGACAGTATTACCAATCAAATAGGTATTCAATACACTATTAACTAAGCAAAATATAATCAATTGATCAATTTAAAGTATTATCCAAGAGGTAGTGGTACTCAAACGTATACATTGTATATTGAAAGATGAGCACATCCGATAGTTGCAAAGACGGTGCATCAAAATCGAATGATGATGTATGTGAAGTGAATGATATGTTGCAAAATATGAGCACCGCCGATATGAGTACGGATGATGTATCGGTATGTGCCAATTGTGGCAAGGAGGGTAATAGTAATGAAATTAGCAACATATGCAACAAATGTAAACAAGTAAAGTATTGCAACGCCGCATGCAAAAAGAAACACAGACACAAACATAAGAAAGAGTGTGAGGAATATGTCAGCCTTGCTGCTCAGCGTGCTGCCGAGTTGCACGATGAAAAGTTATTCAAACAACCACCGCTTAAAAATGAAGATTGTCCGATTTGTTTCTTACGTATGCCTTCAACAACATATGGGTGGAGATATATGCAATGTTGTGGAAAGGTCATATGTGGTGGATGTGTTTATGCCCCTGTCTATGATAACCAAGGCAATACAATGAATGATTGTTGTCCCTTTTGCAGAACACCACCGCCCATTTCAGAAGAAGAGGATATTAAAAGAATTAAGAAGCGAATGGAAGTTGGTGATGCCCGAGCAATCTATAATATCGGTATTTACTATCGGGATGGGAGACATCGTTTTCCACAAGATCATGCCAAGGCTTTAAAACTTTGGCATCGGGCGGCAGAGCTTGGGTGCTCAGAGGCATATTGCAATATCGCTAGTGTATATGAAAAAGGCAGAAGTATGGAAGTTGACAAGGAGAAGGCGAAACGTTACTTTGAGCTAGGAGCTATTGGAGGAGATGAAATGGCAAGATATAATCTAGGAGTAATTGAGATGAAGGCAGGCAATATGGATAGAGCATTAAAACACTTTATGATAGCTGTAAGAAATGGGTATACTGGATCTATGGATGCGATGCGAAAGTTATACTCACATGGGAATGTAACAAAAGAAGATTACACAAAAGCTTTACATTCGTATCAAGAATACTTGGGCGAGATCAAGAGTGCCCAGAGGGATAAAGCTGCTGCGACTGATGAGGAATTTCGTTACTATTAGTGAATAACATATGGGAACGTGCATACTTAAATACCATTACCATTCAACATTCTTCCCCTTCTCGCACTCTTGAACTTTTTAAGTTCCGAAATTAACTTTCAATGAGGAAACTTCTTGGTGGTCTGGGTATTGTGTATTGTTGACAGTTTGAACTACCTATTATGGGAAAGATGTTATCGAGAGTAATACGTCGTAATAGATCTATTACTGCGTCGGCTGCTGCTGAATTGAGTGGCGGTGGTCGTAGCAGTATAGTTTCGACGTTGGCGGTGGTGTCCTCATTATCTTTGCAATCAACATGCACCTTGTGCACTCCTGCTTCGTGGCAACAACATAGAATGTATAATAGTACCTTTCAACAAGCTACTCCGCTATCTTCGTCGTCTATAACATATAATCAGTATTCTTCACAATATAAGACATTGGAATCAATACCACCGCCGCCGGATGTTCGGTATATAAGTATCGATACTTCTACACCAAATCACGATGATACAAATAATAGAGGTGAAGAACTATATCAACAAGCAATGTCTGCACTAACAAAAGCATCTACAGCTAAACAGAAGCATGAAGAAGAATTATTAAAAGAACAATTTGAAGCAATGGAGAAGCAAAGGATAAAGACACAACAACGTCAAGTTAATAGAAACAGTAATAATGATCCTCGGTTGCAAAGGTTGAATGATATAGATGCACAATCTACTAAAGATGATGGAAAGGGAGGGAGTATGAATGATAGAGCGGCAGGTGTGGCAGTGGTACGAACAATTGTTAGACAATCCAATAAAGCACGAGATGATATAATACAAAAGAAGATACATGTTGAGCAATCAAGTACAGCAAAAGCAAACAACAATGTAGAATCAGAAGAACATTATCAAAAGTTAGCACAAGAATATATGGAAGAAGCTGCTTTTCGATATGGTCATCCATTGGCATTAGTACGATTGGGTAATGAGGCATTAACTTACTCTAAGAAAAGCAGTAACGACGATACAACAAAGCCTCTATTTGATACAGAGAGAATGACTTCATGGATATTAGAATCACCAATCAAACTTGGTGCAGCTCTAGCATTCATTGAAGACAAATCATATAACGTGCTTGCATTACAATTATATCAAGAGGCTGGTAAGCAAGGTTCCTCAGAAGGATGGTATAACTTTGGTCACATGTTGTGGGAGGGTGGTGCAGTATCTGATGATATTAGTTGGTCAGATGGTGCAACTGATAAGGAAAAGGCAATCGATGCCTTTCATAAAGCAATTGAATTGCAAGATTCGGATGCAATGTACTTTGTTGCTGCTCAATATCTAAACTATGATGATGAAGAAGAAGACCATGGGAATGAGAATAATGCTTTGCTTGCCAAGTGTTACGAGCTATATGGATCAGAATTTCTATCAAAACTAAAGACCGATGGATTAGAAAATGAGTGGGACACGTTCATGGAGGAGAGTATTCAACCTAGTGACGAGTCAAACAATGCATTGGATTTGTCTCTTCAAACAACTCAACGAGCAGATAGCCAGTTGGCACTATTATCTTTCTCTAACATTTATCATCAATATGGATATGCACTGTTACAATATGCTGCCTTCGGCTATGATCATGGCCCAGCTTTACATCATTTGGCATTACTACATAATCAAAACGATAATATACAAACCTTTCATCAGATATTGAACAAAGCGGCTAGTACTGGCAATCCCGATTCACTGTTTTTACAAGGCCATTGTTACTATACAGGTTCGGATGGGCACAATAAGAATATTCCCCTGGCATTAGAGAACTTCTTGGCAGCATCAGAAAGTCAACATGTCGATGCAATGGTATCTGCAGGGGCTATATTACACCAAGGAGTCATTAGCGACGATGGTAGAAGAAACGTTATAATACAACGTGATCAACAACGTGCTTTTGAGTTATATCAACAGGCAGGTGAACTTGGCAGTATTGAAGGTTGGAGGAATGTAGTTAGTTGTTATGCTACCGGGCAAGGTGTGCCGAAGTGTATTGACACTGCAAAGTATATTGCTAAAACAATGTTGAGGGATTAATACTCATAGTAATAATAACGTCTCCGCCCTTTTCGATACTGATTAAGCTCTTGCTATTTGTAAGGTTTCATTTAGCAAAGCGAGGGACCTGAACTAAAACTATCGTACTCATGAAGTAATAATTGTAGGGCAGATACTAAAACTCTATGCCGACACCTAGTAGCCGATATACTACACCAATGCATACATGAGGCGCACTCTCTAGAGATACAATATAGCAGTAGAGGCTCACAAAGTTAAGCTCTTTTCAGATGGCGGTGAGCTGGTGATCCGACATAAAGAGAGATTTTTTCGAGTTATGTAGATAGTGATGTTAGATGTTCTCTCCAGAGGTGCTATGAGTACATTCAACAAAGAATGAGAGTAGATACGGCTCTAGTCATTATATTATTGTAGTGCTCTTTATTATAGTCTCATGTGACATAACATGGTCTTCACCAATCGACGAAAGTGGAGTACTAATAATGAACAGCAAACAAACAACAATCAAACAAAAATATACAACGATGGTGATAAAATAGACATTAACAAGTTTCTACTAATTGGAGAGGATAATGAGAATAAACAATCTTTAAATACAATGAATGCCTTGTGGTATGCATTGACACTTGAACCAGTGGCAGTTCAAAATCAGCGATGCAGTAAGTTTTTGAGACATATCATATGTCAATACATATCTTCAAATCTCACAATCTATAAATCATCAAACCTGATATTACATTATACGTCCAAAATCTCTCGTAACTCATACTAGTCATGTTTTTCGAATGTATTGCAATATTCGGAGCTTTGCTAGTAGGAGCTGTAATAATCTTCGAATGGCGATATTCAACGATGGTGGAAAGATATAATACAACTCTTGATAGAGTATTTGATTGCATTATGGGCATTGCATTAATAAGTAATGTCTTCTTGACTGTTTTAGCTAGCTGGTTCTGGGTGAGTTGATATTGATTGTTATTATATTACTGGAAGAATGATGTTCATATATCTCAACAACCTCACAAAACAATACAATAAAGATGGAGAGTATCATGGTAAACTCTAGTCAGGAGAATTATCTTGTGGCTTGTTTACGACCAATTACAGTATTAGTATCGTTGGTAATGTTCACTACAATCGTTGTCATAATCGGCCTCGGAGTTGGAGTCGTCGGCCATTTTTATGGACATGCTCCCGAGATATCAATATGTATAACACTGCTATTAGTCATAGGACTAATCGGAGAGAGAATTTATCACCATTATATGATAGAAGTCATGTCATTAGAGATATATCATTGTTTCATCATTGGTCGTTTCATGATGAATCCCTTGCTTGAAATTACCGGCCGGGACAAACTGAAACATCGAGCTGAACTTAGAGCTCAACAGCTTAGAAGTCAATATGGAATAGACAAGCAACAACAACAGCAAAATAATTGGGAAAGTCTTGATAACCTCCTTAGAACAGCAGTGACAAACCTAGGAAGAACAGAATCATCAAATATATCCGAATATATAGAAAACTCGAGAAAGACTGGCTTGTATCAGATGCACATCTACGGGGAAGGGATGTTGTGTTCTTGAATAAATACATGCCATTATTATTAGCAGAAGAGGTGTACAGATTACTCAAAGTTAAATGATAATGACATTATAGGTACATGAACATAGGTACACAAGTAAACAGTATAATAGAACATACTACGTAACTAGCTTTAGGCGGCATAGTTACTCTCCATTTGTTCATTATTTGATATGATTGTAGTATAGCAATGCCGCCATACATATACCTATCCGTGTAACACTGCAGATACTATAATATGTCTCCACTGATTCACAATTGAGCTCTTCAGATGGTGGTAATCCGTGATCCGACATAAGAGTGAGTTGAGATTTGGCTGATTCGAGTTTTGTTTGAGGTACCATACCTTAGAGAGAGTTGCAACTCGACGTGGTGCTAATTAGATAAGGAGTTAGATATATTGGCATTGGGTACCTCTAGATCGGCAATTAATGCTCTTGTTTTGTAGAGGATCGATGTCGGTCGTCTTAATAAACGCTAGATATTAATATCACATCACATATTAAGCACATGTATTGAATTCAATCAATCATAATGACAAAGCACATACTTATCACCGGCGGAAATAGGGGACTTGGATTGGCCTGTATTAAACTGCTACTCTCCTCTACATGTTCCTCTGATAAACTTCACATCCTTATGGGTACTAGAAACATTGAAGCTGGTGAGCGAGCTATATCAGATCATCTTACACAATATAAAAATGATCACAAAATTATAACACCAATATGTATTGATGTTACTGATAAGTTATCAATTGCAAAAGCGGTAGAGAAAGTACGATCTATATCACCAAAACTATCAGTATTGATTAACAACGCGGGAATCTTAGATGGACCTGATGTCATTAAAACAAATTTCCAAGGTGTAGTGAATGTGACCAATGCATTCCTACCTTTGTTATTAGAAAATGAGAATGATGATGATGCATCAAAACCAAATGATACATCAACACTACCGTGTATAATTGCAACATCCTCATCAGCTGGTACAAGATTCATGGCATCACTACCACAATATCAATCACAGCTACTCTTATCGGAAGAACTAACAATAGATACCCTAACATCAAAAATTAATGAATTGGCTAATGAAAAGGATGTTGATATATACTCTTTATCAAAGACTGCAGTAAACTGTCACACGCAGATCATTGCAAGAAAGTATAAAGACAGAATAAACGCCATTGCTGTAAGTCCAGGCTTTACAAATACAGGAATGTGTGTTAATTATACGGGTAAACGACAACCAAAGAGTGTTGAATTAGGTGCAAGTGTATTCTATGAAGCTCTGTATGGAATAGGCAAAGGAAAGAGTGGTATATTTCTAAAACAGAATTCCATTGTGGGAACAGCTGTAGAAGATGCAGAGACTGTTGAGACTGAGTGGTCAACTTGATATGAACAGTGGGCTATCCCATGAGTAAACTAATATACTTATAGCTTGGCCACAAGATGTAGCAATTCAAAAATCGATACTTAATTTACAATACGTTCCTTTGCTTCCCTTCAAACACTATCATCTTCCATTTCTTTCCTATTCAAATAATACCCCTACGACGCATTTCTACAAATAAAGGCTCAACTCTCTCCCTCTCATCACTCTTCATCTCATCACAACTTTTTTGATAGCACCGTAATGTTTGGGCATATTCATCTTTAGTAACATGACCCAGCATAAATCCTTTCTTCGTCACATCCAACGATACGGTGTGTCCTGCCCTAGCTGCAAGCATTAAATGTTTATGCGCTCGACGAATGGCCTGTGTAGAGGAATCATCATCAACCTCGTGGGCTCCTAGGCAACACCTTGCATTTACATCCCCCATCATAGCCGCAATCTCATGGTAGTGCTTAGCTTTTTTGTTGTCTTCTCCTACACCTAAACCACTTTCGTATAACTTGGCTAGGTTGTAATAACCAGAAGCGCATCCCAACTCTCCAGCTTGGAGAAAATATTTATGAGCTTGTTCATAGTCTTGTGGGAGACCATGCATACTTTTGAGATACATCGCTCCAAAATAAGTGATAGCATCGCCGTTTCCCTTATCCATATGAACCTTTAGTCTTTTGATAAGTTCATCGTCCGAACGAAACTCTGGTTTTCTACAGAATGCGCATAAATGTTCTTCAAACTTTTTGCCTTTCCCAGTTTCCCAAAATCCAATCTGGCAACCAATACAAATAATTTTACCACAACATGACTTGAACACCTCATTGGTTTCTCCGTCAACTGGTAGGGGTACCATGCATATAGGACATTCTTGAGTAGGCGGGTGATCTTTGAATAGGTTTTCTTCATACAACTCCGCAGCACGCTTCTTACATTCTTGTTTGTGTTGGGGTCGGTGAGCTTCTTGACAATCTTTACTACAATATTTAACCATCTTACATGACGCACATGATTTGAGATCACTACCGGCCTCTTCGCCCTTGCCACAGTTGGCACATATAGACAAAGTACTTTCTTCTGATTCTGTGGTGTTGCTCATTATAATTTCGGGTATTTCTTTGATAAACTTTTCCACTCGATGATCTATCCAAGACAGTGTATAATAGAGCACGTATAGTACTTCAATGAAGATATACTAATATATATTACGCCGAATATGTTATGATAAGTACGAGTAGGTACGCCAAGAGAGATAAGAGGAGAACCTTGCCGATTTGCAGTTGCAACTAAAGAAATACTTCTCTTCTTCTTCTTCTTCACTCTATGCTCCGCTGCAAAAATTAAGACCACAAGAAGACGAAGAATAATAATTTTATTCGCCTTAATCTTTCGCTAACAGCTATTAGTTACCCAGCCGCCGTTATCATACCTAATACATCATTACAATCAACAAGACAAAGATTTAAGGATACCGGGGCAGACAAATTTTATTCATCTACTGATCATCTTTAAATAGAAGTCTCTCCTCATACATCGCTTCCCTTTTACTTTTACAAGTAGCGCATATACCATCTCATGATACGATAATAGTGTTTGTATGCTATCAATATCTTCCTCTCTTGGTGGTGGACTCCATTAGGGTATCTTTTCCCAGAAGTTTCTTTTTTTATTTGAGCTCAAGTTTCAGCTATATATTTCGATTCTGATATTGTACTGTTGATTATTTACGATATCGTACTTACCTACCTACTAATAGACAGAATTATAATTAATAGACGTGGTTAATACCTTACATTATATACTACTTCTTAAAAATCAAATCAATAATAATGCCATCACTACTATCATCACTCCGAACAGCACGAGAATATGTAACACCAACACTCAAATCATCAGCCTTCCTATCCAAAGGAGTATTAACACCAGAAGAATTCATAGCCGCCGGAGATGAATTAGTATTCAAATGTCCAACATGGAGTTGGGAGGCAGGTGACCCTTCCAAACGTAAAAGGCACTTACCTAAAGATAAACAATATTTAATAACACGAAATGTACCATGCAGTGCACGTGTGAGTTCGTTAGAAAATGTTGTGGCAGTTGAGAATGACATGCCAGGTGGGTGTGATGGTAATGATGATGATGATTGGTTAGTTAGTCAAATATTGACAGAGGAGGAACAGAAGTTGAGAGCTGAGAAGGCATTGATGGATGAATTTGATATATTAGATGATGATGGTGAAACATTAGTTGATGGCAGTGTTGAGAAGGAGGTTACCAAGTTATCTTTATCTAATGATGTTAAAGGTGATGAAAGTGCTGCAAAGGCTGATACAGATCCTAAAGAAGAGGAAGATGATGATGAATATGCAGACATGGCAGACTTTGAAGATGATAACATCTTAGAAGATGAGGCAGCTGCCGTTACTTCTACATCCACTACTAACCCATCAAACAACAATACCACAAACTCAAATGTGCTAAAAGTACGATCATACGATGTATCAATAACATACGACAAGTATTATCAAACCCCAAGAGTATGGTTAATGGGATACACTGACGATGGTACCAATAAACCATTAACGGGTAATGAAATGATGCAAGATGTTATTAGTGATTATGCACATCGAACAGTGACTGTTGAGAATCATCCACATGTTACTGGTCCACATGCTAGTATCCATCCTTGTCAGCATGGTGCTGTTATGAAGACAATTGTTAGGAATTTAACTAAAGATGGAGAAAATGATAGTAGTCATGGACCGAGTGTGGAGATGTATTTGTTCATATTTTTGAAATTCGTTAGCTCTATGATACCCACAATTAGCTATGATTTTACAATGGATGTTAGTGCATCGACAAAGAAATAAGGTTGATGATGAGGGGGTATAGAATATAGATTGTTGTGTATGTATAGAAGGGTGGTTAAATTATTGAGGGGGATGAGATGGAGAGATAACTGTGTCGTCCCTATATTGAATCAAGAGGCTTATGAGTATATGTCATGTATGGTAGCGCACTAGTTCGACATCATGTTATGTATCTTAAAAAGAGAATGTATGAGTATGTTAAAGAAACTCTATTCTATTATTATATTGTACAGTCTACGCTGTGCTGTTGCTCAATATAGCAGCTGGTTTGATCCTGACAAACACATGAACATATACCTAGGCAAAACAAACCGATATCTTGTTTGTGTCCTTAACACATGGTCCCTTACTCTTCGGTCTTCTTATGATGGGGAAAGAATACCTCGACCTCATCATCTACAGCATGGATTACTTTGTTTTCGACAGTCTCTACCGCATGAAAGATGGCTTCCTCAGCTTGATCTAACTCATCCTCAAGTTCCTCATCAAAACTTCTCTTGCTCATCTTGACTTCCTCCATGTTGTTGTCCTTTGATTTTCTACTCCTCTTTGTCTTTACTTCCATTTCGTCCTCATGCATTTTCACATTGACAATTGATGATCCGATGCCCCAGGGCCCCAAATCAGCTCCGCTCCAACTATGGCTTGCAGTAGTAGTAGCTACGCCTATTGTGAGAAAAAGGATACGAAGAAGCATGTCGATATATTGATGATGGATAGTCGTTACTGTATTGTATTAGTTGTTGGCTTTAATTATGAGAGCTTAGCAAAGATCCATCCATTAGTGTTCTCATCAAAGGATACCTACAAGACTACATCACTATATAAACTCAGCCGGTTTTTATTCCATTGGAACAATCTACATATATGAATAAGTAGACCATTATATGATATGTATGCAATCTGTGTATCTATTAGAAATTAACCTCCTTGATATTTGCAGTTGAGTTGGTCTTCTTAAAGAATGTCCTTCTTAACGACTCTACTGTACCCTGTCTCATCTTGAGCTTTACCACTTTTGGATGATCATCTGGGTAGTCCAGCTGTTGATAGATTTCCATTGCTGACTGCCAGTTGATTTGAGCTTTAGACTTCTCATTCGTCTCCTTTTGTAAATCACCCATTAAGGTTAGGGCTTGGGCCATCTCCTCATCTGGATCATCTTCTTCGTCGGAGCGGATTCTCATATACTCTTCAAAGAGCTGCTTGGCATCATCATAGCTGTTTAACCTTGAGTGGATTGAACCAATCTTGAACAAGACCTGTGCCACTGAAGTATGATTATATCCATTGACAAGTGTTCTAATACGTAGAGCTTCCTCATAAGATGCATTGGCATCGGCTAGTTTTCCAGCAATCGTTTGGATATTACCAAGACTGATGAATGAGTCTGATACTCGAAAGTCGTCAAACCCATAATCTTCCTGTCGGACTGCCACGATTTCAGCATGTGTATCTAAGCAAGCACCATAGTCTTTCCTC
>Ga0214480_100952_pt1 | contig 13680 bp, 8 predicted proteins | sample M1_20Mar14CPVII9_3_FD_165042 | JGI IMG/M metagenome (GOLD analysis project Ga0214480, IMG submission 165042) | Marine eukaryotic communities from Monterey Bay, California, United States - M1_20Mar14CPVII9sort6BwellE17 | ecosystem: Environmental > Aquatic > Marine > Unclassified | place: USA... | reverse complement strand
TATGTTATGCCAAGAATAGTTACAACAAAGATAACGAAGAAGAAAAGAAGAAGGAAAGTGGAGCAATTGGTTGGCAACAAAAGCAGCAGCAGCAGCAGCAGCAGAACGATTCCAATAGAAAGGGCAATCCTTCGAGGACTATTGGCCAATCAATAAATTCTAGCAAGGCTAGTAGTATTGGCGCCTCAGGCAAATCTAATAGTGGAAAGGGTAAGAAATCACTCTTTACAAAGAAGCCAAGTAAACAAACAATTGATCAAACAATTGAGGAGGGTGGTAAGTTACCACCAATACCTGCGCCTCCTCCTCCTATGCCTATACTTGCTACTAATGAAGAGGCTAGTAGTATTCATGGAGAAGATGAAAGTATTGACGATGATGATGAATCTAATGCAGACTTTTTAAGGGCAAGAGAGGCACTTGAGAATAATCGAAAGAGTAATAGAATAGACCAAGGAGGAGATGGTATAAGTGTAGAAGGAGATGCAAGTATGGCAGATACACGTACCATTGGTGATGACATGTCATACGCATTCACAGTCGAGGGTGACAGTTTAACACCCATGAAACGTGCCGGTAGTCGAGGATCATCGGCAAGTATAAGTGCCGAGGATGCGTTGATTGGTGCAGGCGGGATGTCATCCTTTGCTAATGAAAAGGGTGTATTTAGATGGAATGAAGAGGGTACGAAAATGATGTATACACCAAAGTTACAAGAGAAAGAAAGTAATGAACAGAATGGTTTTGTATTTGATGAAGTTAAGAAGAAGTGGGTTGTGAAAGAACAAGTTGTTGGTGAGAAGGGTGTTTCGTTTAAACCGGAGACGAATGCTGATAAGGGCGGTGATGCCGTGGATGCCATGGCGGCACCGATGATGATGTCTATATTGCGTTCACGATCTGCCGATTCTGGCAGTGTTGGTACCGGTATTACGGGTTTGTCAGAGTTTACATATGATGATGTAGCACTTGATGCTAAAGGAAGGACACGTTCAGGCACGTCAATTAGTGTCCTTGGAAATGAAAGTGTTTTAGGTGGGGGAGGGGATAGTGTATTCGGAGGTATTGGACACTCACCGGGCTCTCCACGCACTCCAGATGAAGAAGGCGTGGAGGTTACAGCTGACATGGATGAACATTCACAGTTTATATCCAACACGGATGTTGACAAATTCATGGATGATGATCAGACTAATTTCAGTGGTTATACTGATTATTCGAATACTGTTCAATACAATACCGCTCGGCCGGTAACACCCGAACGAGTATCATCACGAAACTCGGGTCATTCGGGTATCTCTGATGAGGCTACAATGGCAACATTCGCCACGGGTGATCCTGGCCGCATCGTTCCAAAGAAAAGATCTAATAAGCCCAACAAGATGAAGATTGGAGAAGATACACCCTTTGATGAAGAGATACCATTTGATGAGCGCTCACGGATACGATCAGGACTTAGTTTTGGCCGCAAGTCAAAATCGAAGAAGAGCAAAAAGAAGAAGAAGGTAGCTCTTTCTAATACCAACATGTTAGATGACCTCTCGGATGATAACTCTGTGGGTAGTGATGGGTCCGCCAATAGTGCACAGGTGTTACAAGATTTAGATAAACTGTCAAAGTTTATGGCAGATCGCAAACAAAGTAGTAAGAATGGAAGAGGGAGTAGTAGTAGAGGTATTGGTAGAATGTCATCGTATGGCAGCCGAGGCATATAGATTTGAGAGAATCAATAATCGCATCTTGCTTGTATAGAAAGTAAGAATTTATAACAATGTTAATGGTTAATTGGGTTATCATTATAAACTGAAGTCTACATACCAACGCTTAGTCTCGCACAAGATAATGTTACTGAGTCTCTGCACATATTGGCCTTTAGAGCTCTGCTTTGCTCTCTCTCGCGCGAATACATTCGCCATGGACGAGATAGTATCCGGTAACAAGTTGCCTCTGAATCAGCCTCACTCTTAATACTGAATTGAACATCAATACAGTTCTTCCCTATCCTTCTTGACTTGATTATACTAGAATATGATCCTTTTGAAAAAAGCTTAGAATGTAATTTCTTCATGTCCTCTTTTGTTATCGTCTCTCGACCTTTGGATATCAGCACGTACTTTTGATGAAACAGGGCATTGAACAGAGGTTCAATCTCTGCAAACTCTTTTGTGCTTCCATTAAACTCGTCTAAGTAAGCTCTAAGTACTTCTTCTTGCTTGTCTGCTTCACAGTTCATTATTGACTTGTATTGATGTGGTTTTGCTACAACCTTCTTCTTTTGGTTTTATTTATGAGTTAGATAGCATACAATATTGGCAGACAATGGTATGCACAGGCAAGAAAGCCCTAGCATGCTAACGCCTCATCTTGCCTGGGCCATGTCTTGATACTCATTGCTGAGCTCCAGTTCAATTGGATCGAGGATACTTCCACCTCAAATAACTCCAAGATAGGCCACAGGCCCAACCAGCTCTTGATCTGGTCTTTTGTATTACCGCCTTCCTCTCTATCTCATTGAAATCACAAGAAAACGCTTAGCCAAAGCCCCTACTACCTCATACACACCAATACTATAAAAGAAGCTACATCCATGTCCACCGCCACCACAGCCGAAGCATCACTCCGTCAATACTGGTCAATGTTCAATGGTACCAAGAAAAACTTCTCGGAAGTAGAATCACAGTTTGACTTGACCTTTCATAAACAGTTTACTCATATCTTTCAAGACGGACGGGGATTCTTACCCGAGACCAGACAAAGCAGCACCATACTAATCATCTTGCAAAGGGTTCAACTATCTCAATCATTCATTTCAAGGTAGTAAGTTCAACTAACACTGATGTTCAATTCAGTGTCAAGAATGATGAAGAATGCCAAGTCTTTCGTGTACTCTTTACTATTAAAGACAACAAGCTTCAAAAGGCACAGCTCGTTGATGTGGATACCGTCATGCAATAATATACTACCATGTGGCCTGGAAGTAATAAAGACATATCAACTTCCGTAATAAACTAATCTAATACGCTACTACTGATTATATATTTTTTGACTTAATATTCATTCTCATACTAGTGCTTTTCTGTCACTTGATACTTATGTATATGACCTTTGTATTCAGTATCTACTTCTTGTCTGATACACGTTGAATGTATGCAATCCACTAAAGCACTTTGCTTTTAGTACTGAGAAGGAGTTATCATTGACCTCCTGAGATTTCACAATCTTATTATCCTCAATTGTGTATACCATACGAAAATTCCTTGTATCTCCTTTTGACTTTGATTCGACTTGGAATTGTACATCGACACAGTCTAAGCCAATTCTTCTATAATGGATGAGAGTAACATTTGCACCTTTCGATAGGTAACTTGCATGAAATTTCTTTACTGCATCTCGATCTAATACTGCTTCTCTTCCACCAAATTACCACGTACTGGATCGACATATGAATCTCCATTGTCCTTAAGGAATAGAGTAAAGTTTTCATGAATACAGAATCGAATAATTCTTCTACTTCTTCGAATTCTTTAGGTGTACCGTCATATGAGGGTAGTATCTTCTTAGTGCTGCTTCAACGTTAGATGACGACATAATTAAATGTAGTGTATGTATTGTATAATATTAAAACTGAGTATAATAATTTGTTTGTGGTATCCTATTATGAATTGTTTATTGTTGCTTATACTTTGTAGTTTGTAGGTTTACTTTTGGATTGTATGATTTTGTTACTAGTTAATGCCTTTTAGCTTGTGATAATTTGAGGAGACCATCTGTGGATATTGCAATTACAAAGCAACACAGCATGCAAGAGCACAACTCCAACTATTTATTTCGATGTGTAGGATACCAACGCAACTTCCTCAACTAATACTGCTGGATCTTCACTATTGGCCAACAAAACATTGATCTTTTGCATTGTAAGGCTTGGTCGATAGAATATCAACAGCCCAAACATAGCCTCTCTCGACCGACAAACTCAAACACTGAAACCGAGTCAGAAGAAAAAGGCGAAGGATACCATATCACTGAACCAACACCATTAGAAGAAATAGCTCATACTAACTGATACCACGGCATGGTAATTGGTATAGCATAACATTAATTTAATGTCGTCATTTTAGTTAGCCAAGGATCTAGGTTTGGATATTGGTTGCATTGATACTGTTCAAACTTTATGAATCTCCTTACACTCTCATAATTTTTCACTCTCACGCTTGAGTGATCATGGTTGGCAAACTAATAGCAGTCCTTGCCATTAATATGGCCTGTCATTCTATGCCTGTAGTATCTTCATCGTCATCAGGATATTCGTATGCTAGTATTACTAGATTGGCTTTCGTACCCTCTTCATCTCGGAGTTGCAATCGATACAAATCTGAATACAATAACAACAAAATAAATTATTTGTTATCGTCATCATATCTTAGATTATCTCAACCAGACAAAGGTGATCTGTACAGTGATGATGAACTATTTGAGTTGTTAAACTTACACGAGACATTAAATCCTCCAGAGAAGGGGTTGTTTAGTGGCGAAGGAGATGATAATAATAGTAATGGAGAGATAAACGAAGAGTCGTTAATATTTGGTGGTATACATGATTGGGTACTCGATACTCTTAATGATGATGTAAAATCTACAACTAACAATGATATTGGTATTGTTCAAAGTAGTGGCAGCCCTACCGAGGTATCAGCAATACCCGGTTTACATGATTTGGTACTAGAAACTATCGAAGAGATTGATTCGTCAGCGGCCTCTGAACAACAAGCTAGCAACTTACAAACACTGCTGAGTAAAAGAAAGCCACTAATAACTGCAATAGCAACTGATATAGATGGAACATTATTAGCAGGACAATACTTACATCCAACAACTGAAGAGGCCGTAGTAAAAGCCATTAGTCATGCGGATAAAATGTCAGATAAATTCTTTTTCCCAGCAACAGGCAAGTCTCGAAGAGGTGCAATAGATAGTTTGGGTCCGAAACTTGGCCCTCTAGTAGATCAATGTCCAGGTGTGTATATACAAGGTTTATACTGTGTAGATGCCGATGGCAATGTAGTATATGAGCAGAAACTATCCACGAGTGCCATAAAGGCAGCTGAGCAGTTAGTAAAAACAAATGATATATCAATCGTTGGATACGATGGAGATGACTTATATTCAACCGAACTAACTGATATTGTTGTTCACTTGTCGGAGTTTTATGGAGAGCCCACTGTCAAACTGATTGAAAAGGAGAATGATAAGATACTTTTGGCAGCACATGAGCCTGGCCTTCATAAACTCCTGCTTATGGACGATGATATTGAAAAGCTAGCAAAGATAAGACTTGAGCTTGAGAAACTAGCAGATCTACACGATGCCACTGTTACTCAGGCACTTCCTACAATGTTAGAGCTGTTACCTTCTGGATGTTCAAAAGCAAATGGCGTACAAAAGATGTGCGATCATCTTGGAATCGACCCTGCTTCTCAATTACTAGCCCTTGGGGACGCTGAGAATGATGTTAGTATGTTAGATCTTGCATCGATTGGCGTAGCTGTTGGTAACGCTTGTCCTCAGGCAAAGGGTGTTGCTGACTTTATAATGGATGAGAGACATGATGAGGGTGGCGCTGGTGTTGCAATTGATCTGTTTGGCTTTTGATAAGCATTATAACTAAATCCACATTATATACTGTATAATTTAGTTTACTCAATAATATCAATACTACAGTACATGCCCACAGCTAGCAATGTTTTGGTAATGCACCAAGAGAACATCGGATAGCTCTTGACCTATATCCATGTATTCCTGGTAGTCCTTCAATCTTTTCCAGCCTTTCTAGTGCCCCTGCCTTTCTCAATGCTGTTTGTGATGGTTGCCATTGAGCTAGGTTGCAAATTGCACCTAAGCAAATGTCCTCAAGAGAGTCTTTATTCCACTGGATTACAGGCCGAGGACTGTCACTAACAAACTGAACTATAAGTCGTGGTATTTCAGTCTCAGACAATAAGAGGCATATCTCTTCAATGGAGTCATTCGAGATAGAGCCTTGTCGACCTGTACTATCACTCAAAGAGCCGTCTTCTTTGCCATTGTCTGTTTCACCATCACCCGTTGACGTTATGTTACGTATAAAGCCACAAACCCATCGAATAGCCTCAACCTGCACCGATTGCTTTGATTGTACCTTGGATAGATATGGTGCATTTATTATCATCATTTGTTCAATTATCCGTATTAGGGACGATTGATTACCCAATACTTGATAGCATATTTCAGAAGAACGAGGCTCGATCGATTCACTCGTTTCTGACCGCGATCGTTTGGTGGGAGAGTATGGAGCAGCGCCATATGAAGAGGGAACATAAAATGTTATTGGTCTAATAGCATCAGCCAAGTATGAAAGATTCATTAGACATATGCAGCATAGATAGGTCTCTGGCTCATTGGCTTGTATCACCAGTGTCAGGCCTTGCAATAACTTGGTAGCATGCTCTCCTAGTGCAATGATCTCTTTGTTTTCATATGGTACAGATAGATTGTTAAGCGTCCAGCATATCAATCTTCGATCTTCGTCTACACTCTGCTTATTACTTCCCTTTGTTTCATTGGTGCTGTTTTCTATAGAAGTTAGCAAAGCATTAGTGAGAGTACCAAGTACATCCCATTTTTCTGTATTGTTAACTAATGACCACAACAATCAAAGATTGAGTTGGATACCGCAGGATCACGCTCACTCCTCTTCAAGTTCTTAGTATGATGACTCTGAGCCGCAACACTTGGATCACAGTCTTCTTGTTCGGGTATATGATATACCAATACAACGGCTGGTTCATACCGAAATATGGATGGTTCTGGAAGATGCGCGTTAGCACAAGTGATGATGACGAAAGAGAGAGGATTGTAACTTCTGTTAGTACTTATGATATGCAAGGGCAATCAATAAAGGCAAATAAAGGTCAAATAAAACAGACAAGTCGTCGAGACTTTATACTGAACACACGAATTCATATCATAAAACAATACTAACGCGGACTTTCCTGTACTTTACTTATTTACTCTACTTATTCCAACTCGGACTCAGAGTCAGAGTCATCTTCCCCAAAGTCAATGTCTTCATCTTCCCCAAAGTCAATGTCTTCATCTTCTCCAACTGTCATACGTTTTCCTTTGCCATATGATTGACGACAGACTCCCTCAACCTCTTCTCCCTTAATCTCCAATACTTCCATAACAGAAGGTAATTTCAATACTACTTCCTTCTCCTCATCGTCCACCTTAGTCCTAGTGCTGATCATGAGATTCCGTTTCTCATCAAACTCATATGGGAACTCCAAGTTAAGCTCCTTCCTCAATGAAGGATTATTCAGTAAGTAATGAAACAAATAATGATACCTACAATCGAGTAGCCTTGTGATGATCAACTCCGGGAATAGATTTTCAATGTGTTGGTACCATAGATTCATACTTTTTAGATGACCACGGGGGTAATTTTTTGGGCTTTTAACTTTTTGTTTCATTGTTCCCAGTGCTGACATCTTCATTGTTTCCAATATCGATGAACCAATCTTTGTATTATAACCTAGTGTCAGGTGGTGACTGTGGAATGCACGGAGGTTATTTGTATCGGCAACATGTTTGGCATTGACTAAACACCGATTGTTATTGTGTTTCAATACCAACATGTCATGCATACCATCTCTCAAGTATGTTGTAAGGTCGACCTTATGCCTAAATGATCTCTTCTCTTCAACTAACGCATGATAATACGCATCAACCAATCTCATACCGGGATTTTGTTTATCCATGTCTTCTCTGGTATATTCAGCGGGTTGCTTTATTGCACCCTTTGAACCATCACGCTTATCAGGCCACCTTGTTTCTCTCTTAAGTGCCCTTCCATCCACATCACCAATAGTATCATGATGTAACTGATAGAATATCTCGTAGTTCAAATCTTTACTACTGGGTACCTCTTCACCAGAAGGTAGTGTACTTAATACTTCTTCATTTTTGTTGTTGACACGGTCGTATAATTCTCCAACATAGACACGATTATCATATCCTTTTTCACCATTCTTGGCATGACGTCGGTTGGTATAATGTTGATTGATTCTCTCCAACTTTGGCAAGGCATCTTCGACAAGCTTGGCACTATCTTTGGCGATCTCATCCGTCTCCTTGATAAAACGCTTCACGATTGGATTACGTTTGTATTCCTCAAACCATTCCTTAATTTGGGTTTCAGTTACTCCAACATCTTTCAATCCCCTCCATTGGGATAAGTCCGTAACACCCGCCCATTTAAAAAACGCCCAACGAATATGACCAGTAAGCAATCCCTCTTCATTTTCATCACTATGCAACCATTCGTGTACTTTTACTGAATATTGATTCCAATCTGATAACAGCCCTGCCTGAAGTTCAAGTACAAGTAAACGTTCTTCAGCCATCTTTTGTGAACTCTTGTTTTTTCTCCATGTGAGAACTTTTTCAATAACCTTTTTCTTCTCAGGATCTGTAATCTGATTAAACCAATCAAAAGATACATTAGTTGGTATGAATGCGACTTGAAGAGCTGGATTACTCTTCATCCAAGGGCACGTCTTGGTTAGTTCTTCCCGTAACTCATTTAAAACGCTGATGCACTGCATCAAGGGTACATCATCTTCCCCCAATACTTTCAAATAAGGATGAATCTGATTATGATATTGCCCCGAATAATGCCTATTTTTCTTATCACTTCCTTTTATGACCCACCAGGCCCTCAATTGTTTACCTGTTTCACCGTTATTTAATACCCGTGCAGCTTTATCCCAAACTGCGCTGCTGTTGGGTGGTGCTGATGAACCTGCAGGGGTTATTCCAACAACTTTACTCAATACAATAAACTTCATGGTATCATTATAAAGAGGACAATCTTTCTTTGTGTACTGATGATCATCAGACATAAAAAATTCACCATACGATTTCCTGAGTAAATAATTGTTTGTTTCTTCCTCCTCATTAGTTGGTACTTGATCAATATTATGCATAGATCCCAAAAGGTCTTGCAACATCTGAACCGTATCTTCCTCGGCGGTCTCTTCTTCTGCTGCTACTGCTGTTAATAGATAATTTGCTACTTCGTACTTATCAGCCTTACCATGCATCTCCCCCAAAATAGCTTGAAGTTCTTCGAAGACTTCAGGATTAGCTTTCTCCTCCTCTGTGGTAGTTGATGTGTTGTCGGTATTGGTTGCTGCGTTGGCATGCATTTGCATCAATATATCTTGAAGCTGAGCTTCGATTTGTTGTTGTTCGGACGACATTGTTGGTATACTTTGTTGTTAAGGACAATTGATGTACTATCTACAATACTTCTTATTTGCTTGAGGAAGTGGTTGGCTGGGCACACGGTTGGCCTGTCTGTCCGGAAATTTTATTTTATGGTATCCGCAGGTATCCGCGCCAGTTTCTGACGGCCTCCTTTCAACTCGAATTTTGAGCGCGCAGGTCGCAAACTGAAGGGTTTACTTAGTAGTTGGTGACATTTATACGTAGAATACGCTACCACAGTATATTTCATGTTGACAGCCTTCGACTTGCAGTACACTACTCTATTCTACTCTCATATTTCACAGAGCACCTCTCAGTTTCAGAAGTTGTTCATATATCATCATCTGTTGCAAACTATATTTAGTACATCATGAAAGTGACTCCATCATTATCGTCTGTTCTCGAGAAGAGTTCGAAGTTGTATCGCGAGGGTAACATTCTACCCGTATACGAAATCACGGAAGGTGCACTCAAAGGTACTAAGGTGCAAATGAGTAAAGGATTGTTACCTGTGTGGTTAAAGCTTATTGGATTACTTCATTCAATGGAAGAAATTCTTTTGGCAATGGAACAACTTGACATTAAGATTGTGGCGTACAAACCGAACCCCAATCTGACAAATGTTCCGGATATTACATTTCAATACAAAGCTTTACTTAGGGCCGTAACAGCATGCAACAACGAGTACGAGAAGATGTATGCCGCCACCGCCGCCGCCGCTGCCGAGGCCGCTGCCCTAGCAGAAGAGGATGTAGCTAAGGGACAGGATGCCACTGCTAGTGATACTGAGGGTAAGTTTATGTGGTCATCTTTATGTTTTATGGTGCACCATCATTAATTATTGACACATGCACTATCTTACCCATGACAACGATATATTACGTGCACATATTGTATTCATTTCTATATTATAGGCACTGATATTATGTCTGATGACAATGTTGATGGCGCGGGTGGTAAGTTATTTTATGTTCTCTATCTTTGTTAAGTTTACGGTGTTGCACCCCCTCAATAATGTATCGTAAATATACTCATATTGCAATTATTGTGCACATCGTATTTAGATACAGAAATGGGGGAAGTTGAACCTAGTGGTGATGATGAGATGGCTGGCGGTGCGGAGGGTAAGTTATTTTATATGGTGTATCGTCTGTTTATCATTAACTCCTGACACTCATATCATATGCACATTAATTACAGAGACTGAGACTAATGGTATGTGTTTATTTTATATATGATATATTGTTATTGTTGGATATGATTTGGCTAATAAGTATGTGACACTTTTGTATACACAGTCGTGAACAATGAACAGGACATTAACAATCAGTCGGCCAAAAGGCAGAGGACTGAGGGTACAGTTGCCGCAAATGTTGGTAATGTTACCACTCCCAATCCCTGCCGTGGGAATGGTAATGGTATGTAATGTTAGGTATTATAATATCTTTATTTGATACATGACTAACTTTTCAATTGTGTTCCTTTTCCCCTACTATATTAGGTGATCATGAAACACCTAAGCCACTTAGCAATATTGAGAAAATTGCAACTGCCGTTTCCAACAAAATCAAAGTTACTAGTGTTACTAGTGAATTGATGTCTCAATTCACCCCTCAAGCCCGTAAATGGGAACAAGAAGGTGTGTTACTACCAAACATGTTGAAGATTGAAGAAGCAGCAAGCAAAGTGGTGCTATTCAAACGTCGACACTTTCAAGGAGCCGTTGCCAGCTACAGGAAGGACCTTGCTGTTGACTTTCCTTGTTTGAAGACCCCCGAGAAGGAGCAGGAGGAAGAGGAGGATGCATAGATTACCACCTGTGGGGGTGGAGAATGCATATTGGACACTCATGTGTCAGTTATTTCATATATTATCTGGATTGATATTTATGATTGGTGTGAGATCTAATTGGGTTTGATTATTCTGTTGAATGAATGCCTCAAGATATAGTTTATTGTGTTTGGTAATGTTTGCATTGCTAATATCATTAACGGATCGTATACACCCGATTTGGTCTACACTCATTTGTATTGTTCAATTTCATCCCGTCTCCTTGACAATTAGTTGTGCTTCAGCGTTATTACATAGTGCCTGGCTATTGAAAAATACACCCCACTGATGCATGCCGCATATTCCCCGCATCTCCATCAAATGAACATCTCGTTAATCCAAATCCGTCGTGTATGTAGGGTAAAATAAAACTAATAGCCGAACCGCACGGTAAACGATCACTACCCCGCAATTAATCATATCCATTATAACTAACATTAACTTTTTAATAGTCATATACTCCCCATCCATGGGAACATGTTCTTTAAGATTTCCTGTGGCGTCGACTTCCTCTTGACTAATGGAGTATGATTCAGCTAAGAGTTCGTCTTTGAGTGAAGGTTTGGTAGAGAGTGTCTTCTCGTACCCGATTATGCTCCTTCTTTGTCAAGTTGTAAAGTGTTTCTAATGCAGCAGTCCTCTTTTTTGCAGTTTCCTTTATCGCTTTTCTTTCCTTCTTTGTAGTTTCTTTTGTTATTTGAGATGGCGGTGTTGATATGCACTCCAACAAATCAGGTACTGTTTTACTCAATGATAGTAATATAACTTCAGCCGGTAGTAGTACATCTTCTTTATCATCTGGTTGATACTTTGAGTTGCAGCTAATTGAAGAACAATAATTGAACGATGAACTTTTAGTTTGATTGGTAGTAGTTGAAGTATCAACTGTTTCTTGATCACTTTTATTAACCTTAAGATGTGGTTTAGACGCTACAACATCATCTCTAACATCATCGATAGTACCACATCCAAAAATTGAAAGCATGCTGAAGTAAAGTATGTTTTATATCACTTTGTTTATTTGTGTATATTATATTCTCGGCCGGCCCCTAGCTATAAATCGTATCCTCAAATTTTATAGTATGTTTGCAACACTTCTAATACTAATACTATTGCACATTCTTAGCTCCCTCACTGCAAAGTATACTCCCTATTAGATAGGAGTACCATATCATGATTTCAATTGTTCAATAATTGCAATCAGTTTTCATAGGAGAACTCCTTAGGACGGCAGAGAGTTGAGAGCGAAACGCACCACATACTATTGATCATATTAAACAGCTTGTTGTAGGTCGGTGTTTTGTATTCTGTAGTTGTTGTTGTTGACAATTAACGGAAGTACTCAGGAGGTATGTTTTTATTGTGATTGTGGAACTAAAAGAAGTGGTACAAAAATACTGTGCATATCATGTGAACAATAATTGGTACAATATTTTGCAAAAAATGACGGTGCATTCGCATAGTGGTTATTGCTTCATCGTATCTGGAATTAACAGAATATCTATACAGATTTATTGTTGTATTTTTGTAGTTTGGAAGCAAACCTTATTACATATCTCTAACTCGATTTCATCTTCTCGCATAACATCATTGCAATAGAAAGCAGGCCTAATACAAATACTCAATACACAATACAATACATACAATAGAATAATAATAGACCATGAGCGTAGTATTTAAAGGCATACCGAAAGAATGTATAAGCCTAAATGGTTTGGGTATTAATTTTGCAGAATTTACATGCGTACATCCAACATTGGCAAAGTTATACCTACCATTTGAAAAGTATTATGATCCAGCACCGACATTACTATGGATGCAAGATCGTCCAATGATACCAATTTGGGCATGTATTCTCTATGCTGTATTAATTGTTATTGGTAGGAGTTACATGGCTAATAGACCTGCATACTCATGGCGTAAAGTATTGGCTGCGTGGAATTTTTCATTAAGTCTATTCTCATGGATTGGTGCGTTCAGGACGGCCCCTCAGTTATATTACAACTTGATGACTTATCCACTTAGGAGTAATATGTGTGATAATCCTGCTGCATTGTATGGATCAGGATCGACTGGTCTTTGGGTACAATTGTTTATCTTGAGCAAATTCCCGGAGTTGTTGGATACATTCTTCATTGTTATTCATAAGAAGCCACTCATCTTCTTACATTGGTATCATCATATTACTGTATTACTTTACTGCTGGCATTCATATGTTACTACGTCTCCATCGGGATTATTCTTTGTGGTTATGAATTATTCTGTACATGCCGTTATGTATGGTTATTACTGTAAGTTTATCTTTACGTGTATATGTGTGCTGATGTGCACCTTCTCATTTTTATAACCTTAAACTTACTCTTACATTATCTCTCTCTTTAGTTTTGATGGCTGTTAAGATGAGACCAAAGTGGTTCAATCCAATCGTTGTTACATTTATGCAACTTAGCCAAATGTTTGTTGGTGTTGGTGTTACAATCGTCGCTTTTTATTATTACAAGAAGTCTATCGAGGAGGGTAAACCGTGTCACATTCGTAAGGAGA
>Ga0214480_100951_pt1 | contig 13680 bp, 16 predicted proteins | sample M1_20Mar14CPVII9_3_FD_165042 | JGI IMG/M metagenome (GOLD analysis project Ga0214480, IMG submission 165042) | Marine eukaryotic communities from Monterey Bay, California, United States - M1_20Mar14CPVII9sort6BwellE17 | ecosystem: Environmental > Aquatic > Marine > Unclassified | place: USA... | reverse complement strand
GTATTGAAAGTCCTGAGATAGTCAGTCAACTCTTTGAAGTAATCATGATTATCGCCATGTCAGCAAACATCATGTTGGCTTTCTTTGCAAGCATGATGTGGATAATGAGTCTCAACTTTAGTGCTACGAATCCAAATTGGACATATAGTTGTCGTAATATGATGGTATACTGTCAAATGCTCTTCACGTTTATGCTCATGATCGTCTGCTCCACCCCATATGTATAGAAGAGGATATTATGCATCACATCCAGCTCGAACACTATCTAGTATCTCATTTGAAAGTGGGGAATATCTTGCTGAGATTCGCACTAGACAGGGTGAGGTTACTGATCAAATTACATTTATGACAAATAGACGTACACTTACCTACGGAGGAGATGGTGGTAGTGGTGAAGATATGTCTATTCCACCTAATTTAAATAGGAGAATTGTTGCATTTGTCGGAACATCCAAAGGGGTATTAGAGAAATTAGGTGCCATATCGGTTAGCCGTAACTGGGAGGAGATTGGACCTCTTATACTTCTTCGTGCACTTGTTGATAAGAATCGTGCTGCTGCATTAGAATTACAAGATGATAATAATTTGAGTGAAGAAGATGATGTAGTATTACAACAACTCATTACGAATGTAGATTGGGATTTATTCAAGCAAGTTATTTCATTTCTTGGGCATGTATAAGAATAAGAATATAAATATTTTGGGAAAGATAGATGTTGTTGATATCTACATTACACTTACAACAATACACTTATACTTTAACGGTTTCAAATACAACTGCCCATGATCCTCCGGCGTCTCCCTTGCCTGCGTGTTTCATACCACTGTTTGGGTTGAATCCCGATGCCTTCTTATCCATGATTACTACAGATCCATGTCGAAGCATGTGTCGTACTTCTCCACTGCCGCATTTCAACCAAAACTCCTTGCCGATACATCCCAATGATACTATCCATCGATGAGTACCCCAGAATCCCTTGTCCATATGGTAACGATGCTTGCCATTGGCCATGTACTGAACTAGCCATACTTTCTTGAGTTTATGTCCACTCCTCTCAATCGAGTCGAAGAATACTCTCCAGTTACAGGTCTTCATACGTAGTAGTTTTGCTAATGCCATGGCAGAGTGGTAACCAGTACTACTTCTATCATCAATTCTGTAATGTAACTTTAGGAGATTCTCATTCTCAGCCATGTATCTCAACTCCCCACATACATCTTCGGGATCACCGATCACATTTGGCTGCATTAAAGACACTACGAATTGACGATTATGAACCAATGTGGCATAAACAATCTTTGTTTGGCGTCTATTGGTACCAAAGATTTTTACGCTTATTCTATCTGGTAAGTAATCAAACTTTAAAGTGTACTTTGTACGTTTACAAGATCGATCATCATCGTCGTCATTTATTTGCTACGTCGTCGATAGAAACATATTCATTATGTAAGAGTTATCATATCACAAGTAGCATCATTTAAACAATACACAATATTATACTAACCTTATTTAAAAGGACTAACGATGTATTCTCTTTATTGTCTGCAGTATATCCAGTCCTCTGATAGTTTGATGGTAAGGCAACGAATGTTTGGAGTATATCATGTAGTAATTCATCATAACCAAGTCCTCTTAATGTCGACCAAATAGGGACAAGCGTACCATTTGGACCATTCACCATAAGGTCTATTAATTCTGATGGTAATGATGTAGTGATGGTCGATGTTGAGTCGGATGAAGAGGAGGCAACAAGTCGAAGTTGTTGTTGTTGATTCGTATTCATCATGGCCGTGGTGGGTGTTTGATTTGGCACCAATGACGGGGATATATTATCCCCATCGATCGATGGTGATGCCGACCAATCCATATTATTATTAGACGTCATTATGTTGTTGTTGTACTAATCGTTGGTTGTTCAGTATAATGAGGAGGAGGAGCTTAGTTGAGTGTCGAGTCGCGAGGAGTTGTTATGCTTGCTCTTTTTTTGTGTGAAAAGATACCGCCGCCAAAGTCAAAAATAAAATGCTCCAAGTAATATGGTACATTTCGATAGGAACCTATCGATATAGACTATTCAGTATATCGTATATGTCAACGATTTGCCGTTAGGCATCTTTAGTGTCTTCTACTATTATTAATTACTCGATCTTAAGAGTATCACAGTGTGAGACAGACAGACAACAAGAGACAAGCAAAATGGCAAAATTTCATGCTACTTTAGTATGTTTAGTTAGTCGAGACAAGCTCTAATGTTCTACTTTGCTCGAAACATGTGTACCACTGCAGGTTCATCAAAACTGTCGTTTTTCATCATCCACTTGCATCCTGGTTCAGTTGTAATGTAATCATCCTCATTTAACGTCATTTCAGTTTCCTTGTTGTCCTTGTATGTAACTGGACCTCCTCGTGCTACTGAATATGACACAGCAACATTATATCCTTCCTTTAATGCTTTACATTTACCCGGCTGAATTACTAACTTTCCCATAATGTGTCCATTCTCTCCCTCCTCCGATTCAGAAGATACTGTCGGCAGAAGAACAGCCGCGGCCGCAGCTGAGGACTTGTTGGCTGGCTGAGGAATTGATCCAACGTTACCGTTCGTCTTCTTACCCTGTCCTCTACTTCTTGGTGCCACTTGACTTGGCTGCTGTTGTTGCAGAACTTGACTTGGCTGCTGCCGTCGCAGACCTACATATGCCCCATTGGCATATCTCGGTAAGTAAATTGGAGAAGCTGGAGGCGGAAGAATATGTCCAGATGATGCAGCGGCAGTAGACGATGCAGTAGACGATACGGCCACAGTAGCCGCCGCAGCCGAAGACTCATTGGTTGATGAATTGGTATTTGGCGGTGGCGGAGGAGATGATTTTGCAGAGTCACTATCAGAATCACATAGATCAACAACTGATGATTCGGCACCCGTTGTTGATTTACCGGACGCTGCTTTGGCCCTCTTAGATGATGAAGCTGCTGGTTTACATTTTGATGGTTGCTTTTTAGGCTTTTGTTTAGAAGGTTTAGAAGCTATTGATGATTTGATTTGTTGTGACTTCTTTTTAGGCTTTGGTTTAGCTTTTGGTACTGAAGTATTTGGAGGGTTCAGGGGTGGTGCTTGTGGTAATTCCCCCAACTTCTGTAATTTCAACATCTTCTTGTTACTACCTCCTGTACCGCGACGTCCAAGCAATAGGAAATTCTCGTTGGTGGGCACAGGAAAGTTGCTATGTTGATCATTGCTCATTACTTGAAACTTCAACTTTTCGGTGTATACTTTGAATAATTCATTATTAGCTTTCTCCATTGTCAATACCAAATGTGAATATGGCAAACCATAGAATCTACCAAGCAAACCAACACATTCGAGTAACAACCTTGCAGCTCCTTTTCTTTGTTGTTGGCCTTGAACATGAAGCCAATGTACTCCGATCGGTTGATACTCATTACTAGCAACCTTATCACAACTTTCAATACCATTACTATCCGCATCTAAGAAGCTTACTCTACCATTATGATTCACAGACGGTGGGAGTGTAAATACACCAATGCCAATTACATTGTGATCCTTATCGTCGAGTTGTTCAGCAGAAGTAATTGCTAATAATATTGTATTTGGCATGCTCAATAAATGGTTGATACCATTTTTCTCAATATCTGGGAAGGCTAGTTTGAGAACATTATCAAATCTACTGACATGGGATGGCATATCACCCCACCTTGGTACATTTTCGAGGTTGATCATGTTAATGAATAATTTGGTGTGACTATTGTGTAGGACTAATTTCCTTGGATACATTGAACACCCATCTAAAACGGACAATGGGAATTGAACCAATTCGTTGCTAATAATATTGCTAGCGGCACCGTCGTAACCACCACATGCAGTCTCGTATATACTGAATTGAGGGAATAATGCTTTGATAGCCTTCCACTCATCTGGTGGAATGAACTCAAACAAGCCTCTTTCCGAATCAAAGCCGAGATTAATCCAATCAATCTTGTGGATAGCATAAACATCATCTAAATAACGTATATCACGTTGTTCCAATAAATGATTTGCTTGATATAGGACAGCCTGTTTATCGATGTATGTGTAATCTCTGTTTGAGATTGTTGTAGATAACTTAACATGATCGGTCATCGTATTGTCGATAAACCCATCAACGAATAGAATCCACTTCTTTGTTTCATCACTGCCAGGAAGTTCGTGTGGTTCTAAATTTATTTCGTCATGACAAATAAACATTTCGGTTGGGGTCTTTTGACGTGATGATAGATAAAGAATGTCCCCTGCGGCATTAGTTGCACCTAATGGTAAATACCCAACAATTAATCTAGCAAAGAAACATCCATTATCAGTAGAATCAATGAAGCAGCTGCCAACAAGATCATGTGATTGCCATGGTGGATCGAGTTCTTGGTTAGTTGGTAGGTATTTCTGCATGATGTCATGGGCTGGTGCCTGTTGATTGGATTCTTCGACTGATAATCCGCCACTACCCTGCTTACGTTTCTTTGGTACAACTACCTCCATTTCTTCCTCTTCCTCTTCTTCACTACTTGAACTATCTTCCTCCTCGGAGGATTCATCATCACTATCTTGCCTACTATCAATAATTTCCGTGATAGTTGCCTTAATGTACTTCTTCTTACTACTTAAATCAGCACCATTGAACTTTTCAGATAGGGTAGCAATGAATTGTTTAATTGACATGGTTTCAAGATTAACTGTTTGCATTAATTGTTCCATTTCCTTACGAATTTCGGTATCAGAGGGGATTGGTACGTTGGCGTTGACTTTGACTTTGGCTTCTTCAGTGTCAGACATGATATCTTTAGTTTTGTTGTGTTATATGTGATACAATACAAAGTAGTTGATTTGAAAGGTGATACTTATTCTTGGGATGACATTATGATAGTACTATTATTACAACATATAACAAATACTAGACGACCAACATATAGAATAGGGTAGAGGAGTTATCTATCCCATTTGGTACTTGCCGTAATATCACTTCCTACCAGTGTATTATTTGTTTGCTCACTTTACCATCAAAAAAAGGCGGTATCCTTTTCCTCAGTGTCATCAGTCTTGTTACTGGCCGGTGCGGAATAGTATCGATATCAGTCAACACCGCAGATCAATTAGCATTTACTTAAACTATGTATTCTTCTACAAATACCACCGATCGTGATTGGAAAGAAATTGATGATCACGATGATTGGGATGATGATGACTTTCTCCCTAATATCAATCAAAATCAAACAACTTGTAAAAGCTTACCAACAATTAGTAATATGGTTGATACCCTACCATCAAACAACTTCAACAACGACAATAGATTACCCGAGGAACCGAAAGAGGAATTCGATTACTCCAATGATGGCGATGATGCTGGATCATACAAATCGTACAATAGTAGTGATGGATCAGATTTCTCCAATGATGATATTGAAAAATGGCGAGATAAAACTAAACAAATGAATAAGGAACAAAAGGAAATGGATGAACTACTTACTGATCAACACAGTAAATATTCACATATTGGTAGTGGTGAGGCGAGGCCTATTGAATCTGAACCAAAAAGTGATCATCCATCTAGGAAAGCTGTAGACTTGAAGCATGTTAATACTATCAAATTAGCAAAATATTATCCCGAGGATTGCAAAAAGGTCGAGGGTGGGCATTTGCCACAAGAAGCACATTCGTTCTTGATAACGTCCACGAAAACTAACCGTACATTGGCTGTAGCCATGAGTAAGGGAGGTTTTGAAGGTGGTGTAAGTACTAACAAAGCACTAGCAGATGGCGTGCCATGGGCATCTGATTCGCTGAAAGGTATGTTTGGATACCTTCGTATATTCAGGGGAGATTGCCCCAAAGATGGATGGGATGTTTATGGTGTAGTACTAGTTACACGAATCGTTAAGAAAGAAAATTGTAAAGAGGAAATAGTTGGTGGGGTAACATCTGATGGAATAAGGGTCGTCAATGATGAGGAATTAAAAAAGTTACAAAAAGACGGAGAGTAACAAAGTTGCATTTGAAGAAGCAAAGAAACAAATTAAGATTGCAGGTGCCAGTGCACATGGTTTACATGCGGGAAGCATTAAGGCTCACTACTTATTTTACAACGTGAATAATGAAGGTGAAAAGATTGGAGATGCAATTGCAAAAGGCACAGGAGTGTTAAGTTGTAAAGCACTTGTAGGAGAACGGGATAAAAATGGTAACCGCTTCAAGCAGGATAGTTTTAAGTGGGGTGTTGGAAAGGGAAGGCTCTGGGAATGCGCAGGAGGCACCTCAAAGAACCATAACGGCCGCCCAAAACAGCCTCACCATGGGAAGAGATATTGGATTGAGATGGTCACTGAGGCTATATCAAATGACGAATTTGCTAGTGTGAAGCCTGATCCTTCATCTGAGGTTTTCCACGCATTATAAAGACAGTGTATATAATCTAATATAATGCCTCGTTTGATTGAGTTCATTATTAGAATTCTCTCTTCCCGGAGTTAGATAATACTGCACGACCTTGCTTGTTTGAGGTCATTATTGATTACTACTACAATAATAATAATGTGAGGTAATAGAGAGACTGCAGTGGACTGATACTTGCAATTATACAAAAGTTTTATCCAAATTTTATCGTTATTGTTATCGTTATTGCATTGATTATACTAATTGAGATTCCGGGGATGGCATACATTACACAGCTTGTCAATACAGAGCTACCACTTGAATTATATCATTCACCACTATGGTGGAAACTCTTCATGTCTCCATCTGCATTGTTTTCAAAGAGTAGTAGAGAGCGTATACAAATAAATGCAATACAAAGAGCAAAGATATTGAGAGAACGATTCTGTAAAGACAGAGGTCATACAGCAACAACAAATCATGGGAATGGTAGTATAGAACGTTTATTAAAGAAAGCAGCCGAATCGATAGGTAGGAGTGATCTAGATTTGTCAGTATACATTGCTAATCTTGAAGATGATTTGTATACTGACGTTGAGCATCTAGTTGGAGAAGATATGGATATGCTAGCCCTGTATATGCCTAGAAGGTTAGCAAAAGAGGTGCATAGACTTATGCTTGACAGGTGAGGGGAGGTGTGTTAGAATAATGATAAATGTTCGTTTTTATATTTAAAAAGTACGGTATGATGGTATCCTGTTTTTGCACAGCGCTTTTCTCACAGCCATTGAAATTCAGCCTCTTTATTTAGAAAAATGCAGAAAAATGCGCAGCAAGCATTTGCGTGGATATACTAAGTAGAAGAGGAGGAATATACCAAAGATGGAAGACCTATTCAATATGCTGTCGTCATCGGCACGTATTGATAAATCAAAGCGCAAGAAGAAGATACCAATACATAATAAGATTATGCATCAATCACAAGATGATGAAGACAATAATGATGATGATAACAGTATCAACAGCAATACAAACCACAAAGAAGATGATGATGAACCAAAGAAGAAACGTCCAAAGAAACAACATTCCACTAAAAAGTTAAAACAGATACATAATGAAGAAATAGCAGCATTTCGTAGAAGAATGGGTATAAGAATCTCTAATGATAATAAACATGAAATGAATGTTAATTTATTAGATCCTATATCTAGTTTTAAGAATTGGAAATGTCCATCTTGGTGGAGTATGTATGGTAGTGTTAATAATAACAATAATAGTATGAAAGGTGATAACAATGATAACAGCAAGGCAGTGAAATTATTTCACAACATACATCAAACAATACTAACAAACATTGAATACGGTAAATGGAATGAACCAACACCTATACAAATGCAATCATTACCATCATTAATGGAACGTCGTGATCTTATGGGATGCGCGCCGACTGGAAAGTTCGCGTTTGTACTGTTTTATCTATACATATGTGATGTTTGAATGAAGTCTCGGCGATCTAGCTACTCGTTTGACCTTCATCTGCCTCCTTTGATTGCATTAGTAACCCACATTTACTAACATATGTTACAATCATCTCTCTTTCGTCTTCCTAAATCGTGATAACGCGCATCTTCCAGGTAGTGGGAAGAGTGGTGCTTTCATATTGCCATTAATTATGATTGGCAAATGCTCGGAAGAGATTTATTACAATCAAAAACAACAGTTGATTGGTACTGCTGATAATGTTAGTGATGAGAAGATTGTTAATAATGAGAATGACAAGAAGAGAAGGAAGAAGAAGAAAAAGTCAACCAACAAGGACAATAGCTTGCAAGGTCAAATTCGTACAATTCTCCTAGCACCATCAAGAGAATTAGCATCTCAATTACATCGTGAGATAATACGTCTATCAACTAACATACCAAACGGTAAATTTACATGCATTACATTATCAAAGTCCAATGTCGGATTGGCAACATCGAATACATTGGGTAGTGGTAATACTGGATTAGATTGTTTGGTATCAACGCCATTACGGTTAGTGGAGTGTTTAGAACGTGGTATGAAGTTGAATGGTGTGCGATTGTTGGTGTTGGATGAGGCTGATCGATTATTGGATGCTAGTGATGGATATAGTGGTGGTGTCAATAATAGTAGTGGTAGTGGTAATGATAAGAAGAAGAAGTGGAAGAAGGACAAGAAGAAAAAGCACGATAATGATGATGATAGTGATAATGAGGATGATGAAGAAGAAGAAGAAGAAGAACAAGAACAAGAAGATACCAACAATACAAAGCAACAACAGTCAGGATCGTCTCAATCACGAACCTTCCTACAACAGATTGATTCCATATTAACTAATATACCAAATTCTGCAACACGTGCACTCTTCTCGGCGACACTTGGTCCATCGGTACGACATTTATCAGAAAGTATATTACGATCGCCCATTGATATTAGTACCGGTATACATGCCAAGACTGGTGGTAACTCTGCCGCGGGTGGTGTTGCCAGTGAATATATACAGCAGGAGTTGAAATTTGTTGGTAGAGAGGAAGGAAAGGTAATGTTTATTATATTGTATGCTGTGATGTGTATGTTTGTGTGTTCTTCATTGATGTGCCTTTTCTCTCATTCTGCTTACCATTTCACTCAAATAAAAACTGTTTAAAAAGTTACTTGCTATTCGTCAGTTAGTTTCACAAGGTATTAAACCTCCAGTACTTATATTCATGCAAAGTAAGGATCGTGCCCAAGCATTATTCGGTGAGCTACTATATGACGGGATACATGTCGATGTCATCCACGCCGGTCGATCTCATTCCCATCGTGAATTGGCAGTACAAAAGTTCCGTAGAGGTGAAACATGGGTTCTAATATGTACTGATTTAGTAGCAAGGGGTGTAGATTTCAAGGCTGTGAACTTGGTAATCAATTATGATTTACCATCCGAGGGTGTTACATATGTGCATAGGATTGGCCGTACGGGTAGAGCAGGACGACAGGGTAGAGCAATAACCTTCTTTACTGAAGCGGACTTTGATAATTTGAGAACTATTGCAAATGTTATGAGATTGAGTGGTTGTGAGATTCCACAGTGGATGTTAAGTATGAAGAAGAAGCATCAGACATCTCTTGCACCCAAACGTAGGGGGGATATTGATACAACTCCAAGGTATGATAAGAAGAAAAGGAGGAGGAACGGCAACAAGAAGTGATCGAATACTCGATGGATAAAGAAAAGGAACAGTTGCAATTCATCGGTACAGTGGTAAACTTCATATATGTTACTGTCAACTTGATTTACTTTTATCTTCCTTTTAAACATGAAGTACTATTGTTTACGGACTACTGCCTCAAAACACACACCTACCCACACATCTTTCTAATATTTCTCTAGCTACTTGCAACTCTTCCCTATCACACAAACACATAATCTACTCAAAAGGCTTCTCATCTTTTCTTGTAAACTCAAAGATGTGCCCCCGAGTCTGGTATCCAGCATACAAACGTTTGTTGTCAGGACTCATGGCAATTCCAACAGTTTCTTCCCATTTATGTATCCCTCCTTTAATTGCTCTGAATATTGTCATGTAAGTACCGTCAGTGTATCGGGCATATACTCCATCGCCACGAGAACCATCTTCAGTAAAGTACATGAATTTGCGACTCGGACCGAAGTACTCTACTTGATCTCCTTGTGAAAAGCCTACACCGAAGGAACCTTGTCCATAAAACTTTTTACCAATATGTTCTACTTTGTATGTCATGTTTGAATCATCGAGGATGAACATCTTCCCTGTCGTCTTGGACAGAAAGTATAGTTTTCCCTCATGAAACTGAATACCTTCACAGTTCGGGAAGTTTAATCGCGCACTTGCAATTCCAATCGTCTTATCAAACGTCCATTCATAACTTGTTTCATTGATAATGTGAAGAAACTCAATAATTCCGTCGTCGTTGTGGAGGGTCTGCCAGCCTGTACCGTTTGCAATGAAGCGTCTTAATGCTCCTCCTGATCTATCCTCTGTGACATAAAATACAGGATTATCATCATCCCTAGGATCTACTGCAACCGATTCAAATTTGCCACCCTCGGGTCCACCAAGCTTGGTAGCTTCTGCGTTTCCACTGGCATCTAACTGCCAACATTGCCCGTCATTATTTAAAGATTCTTCACATGATATCTGTAGAAGTAGAAGAAGTAAGAAGAGTGAGTAGCAATATACAAGTTGAGAGATACTATGCTTGAACGAACAAGTATCAAGCTTCAGGCAAGACGAGAACTACTTACCCAAGTATTCCATTGTGTGTGCCCTCCTCCACAGTTCTTGCTTGTTCCCTGGAAGATGCGCGTTATCACAGTTTATGATGACGAAAGAGAGGAGATTATGACATATGTTAGTACATATGATCTACAAGGGCAATCAATAAAGGCAAGCTAAGGTCAAATAAAGTAGTCAAGCCGTCGAGACTCTATACTGAACACAAGAATTCATATCATAAAAAACAATACTCGGACTTTCCTGCAGTAACGGTTTGTAGTCCGTAATATTACCATACCTGTCAAAGTATAGACCATATACGCCTCCACCGTAGTCTTCTACTTCACTGTTTGACATGTACACATACCCTGACTCCATAGGATTCTCAGGATCTAATAAAACAATGCCTGCAGCGTCGCATTTGGTGTGCCAACTATCTACTGATCTATCTCCATTGGCAAACTGCACCGGATCTCCTTCTCTTGCAATCAGTTTGACATTAAGCCCCGACGAAACCTCTATGCCAAGCTCGGGTACTGCAATCAACTCTGATCCAAAAAGATAGGGGTTGTTATCACCATCGGCTGGAGCCTCGATCATCTCACCATCCCATGCTATCGTTGGATAATATGTTGGCTCGTCGGATAGTATCTCTTCTTCTTCTTCTTCTTCCAGTAACTCGTCTTCTTCGTCTTTATTCGACTCAAACTCAAACAGTCTGTCAAACATAACAAGTAATGAAGTTCGTGATGATGATATCTTTGTAGCGTTGTGATGGTATTATCTTTTCTAACCTTTCGTTGACGTTGAGGATACCCATTGCCATTGCGTAATGCCTTTTAGATAAGTCGGTGGCAGATGAATAGACTGATAGTATTGATATTAATATCGTGGCAGCAAGCATCTTGGCGTTGGAGAGTAGGTGTGTAGTTGCAATATAGTATGAAGGGGTTGCAAGTATGTATGTATTGCCTATCTTCTCCTACTCCTACTCACTGAGTTAGTTTCGATGTGCTCAATTATTAAGTTATGACCTATCTCCCTCTATGTGCTACTCACGTAAAGATGCTCTTCTATCTCCACAACATGAGAGATGCTCTCTACTCTCACTCGCATAAAAGTCACTTGTGTGCTATCAAAGCAGGCATCCTTCGTTCTATCGCCGCCAAAACACACCCCGTGCGTCAAACAACACCTCATCATGATACACTGAGTTGTTTAGATTGTAATAAGTAGAACAAAACAAATTGATGCGGTGAGCGGTGAGCAGAGAGTAAGCTATATCATTATAATCTACAGGTGTGAGTGTGTGTTAGGGGTGTGATATTATATTCGTCGTTTGTTCCTTCCTAAGTCTAGAGAGGTCTAACATTCCTTTTTTTCCTACTTTCTTCCTTCCTCTGGGTCTACATTACATTGCAATACTTATCGTCGCCTCTAGCTGTCCAATATAACATTACTACTAAAAAAAATACTCACATAAATAGCTATGAAGTCGTCATCGTCAATCCTTATAGCAGCAGCAACAACAACGACATGTTCTCAAGCCTTCGTCACTTCTCCATCTAGAATGTCTTCACCCTCTTCCTTAAACATGGGCCTCTTTGATGGTGTAAAGGAAGCATTCGGTGCCGCTGATGGTATGGGTGAATTAGATGGAGATAGAGAAACGCCGATCGATCGTTGGATGGGATGGAATGCAAAGACAGAAGATTCCACAAAAGCAGAATCTATTAGCAAAGGTATGTGTATATGTTAAATATTATATTTGTATATAGTTAGTTTATGCTGAATGATACGACATCTCATTAATGATACAATTTTCATAAAACAAACAGCTCCTACAGACTTTATTGATTCGATGGATACAGAAAATTACGTCACCACTACACTTTCGAAACCAATGGGTATTGTCTTTGAGGAGAATGATTCTGATTTAGGTGGTATATTCGTTCTTGAAATAACCGAGGGAAGTTCAGCTGAATCAGATGGTACAATACGACCGGGTGATCAATTAGTATCAGTGGGAGAGACGAAGGTTACGGGATTACAATTCGAGGATGCATTAGGTACGATTATTGATAGTAAGGATGATAAGGTGAAGTTAAACTTCTTCCGAGGACCGGCTAAGTTCTTGTATGGACCTGCTGGAGCTTCACAAGAATGGTTAGATGACTTTATCAAAGAAGAAAAGAAGGTTGAGGCGAGTGCTTAGAAGAGGTAGACATAGTGTGATTTTGGGATGATAAAAAGTTGCTAGTATTATGTATGTGTAGATAATGCCTGTTATTTTGAGTTCGGTAACTTATTCACTATGAGTAGATGTAGACTGTTTCGCTTATAATGAGCCTATATTTGATACTTCCTTTTGATCCTTACCTATACGATATCTCCGTGCATTTACACTCGGAGCCTCAAAAATTAGGATACCACTCAAGTTAGAGTCAGAAATTGGTGGTCGTTGTTGATGAAGGTTGATCATTGATGGCAGTCGTTGTTATTTATTTACAAAGGCAAAGGTTGATGATTGATTGTCTTATTTTGCCTGGCGGATAAATAGGTCTATCATATTATTGTAGAGTTGCAGTCCGTAGTTATCACTTTTAATTTCTGATTAAAGCGGCAGTAGCAGTGGTTTGGATAGTTTACCACATTAGTTGATTCAGTTTTCATAATATTCGTTAGTTTTTATATTGTACTTGTACAATACTTTAGTAACAATTTGGCTGAGATTTAGATTAGAGGTCTGTAGAGGTATTACATATATCGATTCAAAGAATAAGCAGCTTTGATTCGGTTCCTTGGGTTATAGTATCGATTGAGGCTGAGATTTAGATTAGAGGTACGATATTACATAATTTTACAACACATCAAAATGCAACAACAACAGTCACCACTTCATATACCCAAGGTAGATTCATCACATTTTTTCAACATCAATGAGCCTACCCCTACCAAAAGCAATCGGCAACACCAAAATATACGGCGGAACCTAC
>Ga0214480_100950_pt1 | contig 13705 bp, 9 predicted proteins | sample M1_20Mar14CPVII9_3_FD_165042 | JGI IMG/M metagenome (GOLD analysis project Ga0214480, IMG submission 165042) | Marine eukaryotic communities from Monterey Bay, California, United States - M1_20Mar14CPVII9sort6BwellE17 | ecosystem: Environmental > Aquatic > Marine > Unclassified | place: USA... | reverse complement strand
CCTCAGCTGCTGCTGCACTTAATATCTCATCAGATAAATAACCTGTGTCTGCTTTGTGTATATTATTTACCTCATCATCGCCAGCCGTCATTTTTGCTTTATTCTCTCTTCTCCACTCCTCAAATTTAGTGTCTCTACTATTGGTGTCGATTTATAGCCTCGTATATTGCAATATAGCGGCATTGGCATACTAAAATACTCATTATATTGTTGGTACATAATATTGTCAGTGGTTGCGGCGGCGAAAGGTTTTGCGCATATCTTGTGCACTTTATTTTTATATCTTTTATCATCAGAAATATTGAGTTGCAATGGCTCCCCCACATACTAATACTGATGAAACACCCGAGTCTGCAGTGCCATTGACGGACAAAAGACCAACACATATTACGTCTACCGAGTCTGAAGATGGTAGTAATTCCAATTCGGCATTATTGATGAAGATTATACAGGCTGGCGAGGATGAGGTAAATAATATACACAAAGCAGACACAGGTTATTTATCTGATGAGATATTAAGTGCAGCAGCAGCTGAGGGTGAGGCTACAATGAATGGTGAACAACAACAGCATGATATTAATGATCTGATACAAGGTATTAATACGGCTACGCCGCCATCGGATACCGCTGCGCCGTCTAATAACGGCACTTCACACAAAGAAGATAAAGAGGAAGACTCACAAGCAGCAGATTACATCCGTGCAGCGCTTGCCAATTCTACACATTCCCTCACAGGTATGGACACTCAAAGTAATAACAGTTCACCAAATGAAAAGCCACCCCGTCCACCACCAACATCACATAAACAATCACCAAGTGATTCCTCATTTAATATGGATGCCTCCATATCAGCACGAAAAAAGGGCACAGGATATCTAGCATCACAAATGACATTATCAACACCCACGGATGTATTCGCTGCGGGATGTACACTATTACAATTATGCGCAATAGGTAATTTGCAAGCTGTGAAAGAATATGTTAATGGTGTATTCGATAATGTTAACTTTAGGGATTATGACCGACGTACCGCATTACACGTTGCAAGTTCAGAGGGGTGTTTAGATGTTGTGAAATATTTAGTATCAAAAGGTGCCAATGTAAATAGATCAGATCGATGGGGTGGCTCTCCGCTGGATGATGCACATCGTCATAGACATCAGGATGTTGCCAAATATTTACGAAGTAAGGGTGCAAAAACTGGGAGTTTGAATTTAACATCCAATTTAATAGCAGCGGCGGCAGCCGGCGATATTGAAGAAGTTCGTATGATATGTGGTGATGGGAAGAATGTTAGTCAATTGGCATTAGATTTAAGTGGTAGTAAACATCGTAATGCTGATGGTAGCAATGAACGGAAGAGACCAGGTTCTCCAATCAAGAAATCAGGATCAATATTGGACATATCAAGCGGTTTTGTTGACACATCTAATGTTGATATCAACAAGGGCGATTATGATAAGCGTACAGGAAAGTCCGAGTTTGTGTTGTTTTGTTGTGTGTTATGGTTATGATGTGAACCCACACGTACTAACATTTGTTGCAATCACTTCTCTTTCATCTTCATAAACTATGAAACACGCATCTTTCAGCGTTGCACTTAGCAGCAGGAGAAGGACATTTAGATGTGGTAACATTTCTTTGCAAACGAGGTGCCAATGTAAACTGTGAGGACCGGTGGGGTGGCAAACCTCTTGATGACGCGTTACAAAAGGGGAATGAACGAGTGGCTGCCATTTTACGAAAGTATGGTGCTAAAGATGCTGTTGATAAACTTTCTTTAACCCAGAAACATCGAGCTTCTATTAGAGGAGGATCGTTTGGAATGGCAGATTTAGCAGATTCTGAACTTCGAAGTGAAAATGAGCAATTGCGTGTCGAGTTCTCAGAACTTGAAATGATTGAACGAATCGGATCTGGAGCGTTTGGTGAGATATACAAGTGTCGATGGCGTGGTATACTAGTTGCTGCCAAATGTATCAAGGCATCAAAGATTCAAAAGGAGTGGATACTCAAGAATCGAAGTGACATGAATAACAAAGACAGAATTGCAAACCGAGTCGAGGCTATTAAGCAAACTGCAATCACAGAAGAGGAGAAACAAATGGCACTTGAGGACTTTCGTAGAGAGACAAGTATTATGAGAAGACTTCGTCATCCCAATATTGTCATGATGCTTGCCTACTCACACTCGGATGATGTTGAGGTAATGATATCAGAGATCTGTCGATGCAGTCTACTTGATATATTCAAGGCAAACAACCTTAGCAACTCCCAAATACCCAAGAGGACACAGATTGTTTATGCACAACAACTTGCACAGGGTATGAATCACTTGCACAAGAGTAGGCCGCCCATTATCCATCGTGATCTAAAGCCTGCCAATCTATTGATCGACTTCAGCGGGACTTTGAAGATTGCTGACTTTGGTCTAGCCAAGATACGTCCTAGTTCGGTACAGAATGAAACTGAGGCATTCATGATGACGGGGGAGACTGGAAGTTATAGATTTATGGCACCTGAAGTTTTTAGGCATGAAGAGTATACTCAAACAGTTGACGTATACTCCTACGCTATGATATTCTTTTACATGTTGCGAAGTACGCCCCCGTGGGCAGGACTGAGTGGCTTAGATGCAGTGACCCAAGCAGCCATTGAAGGAGAGCGACCGCTCATACCTAGAAATGTTGATGAACGGTTAAGTACGTTAATGAAGCGGTGCTGGGATGAAGATGCCAGGAAAGTCCGCGTTTGTATTATTTTGTCTTGTGTTATCATGTGTTTAATATGAAGATTCGGTGATTTGGCTACTTCATTTGGCCTTCTTTAGTCTTCATTTGACTGCCTTTACACCACATGCACTAACATTTGTTACAATCACCTCTCTTTCACCATGACAAATCATATCAACGCGCATCTTCCAGTGCAAGACCGAGTTTTGAAGAAATCATTACCTGTTTGAATATATATTCACATGATGTATTCAAAACGGACGACAAGCAAGTTCAGAGCGCATCCGCTATTGATTCAAGATGTGCATGTGTTATTTCATAAGGGTTAGCAGTATAGGTGTTAAGTATCTCTGAATTAGTTTAACATTAACAGTTCGATTTACTATGAGCTGTTCTTCTTCTTGTGATATGATACAGAATGTGTCGTCACCGCCTGCTTTAACTTGTTTTCCTCTTCTTCCAAGTCCGGGCAATCAATGAATTTACAACTCATGTGAGGATCCCTCCCTACCATGCTACCATCAGAACAAATAAATAAGTCTGTTGGGCAGTGCCATTCGTTTGCTAGTGCTGTCATCTCATCACCTCCTTGTCCAATGATAGTGTTGTGCTTACTATGAACCCTTGCTGCCATTGAAGTAGCTACTGTTGGAGTATCCCGAGCCTCAAAAGAGGAAGTAATGGAAGCTGCTAACGATATCATAGGTTCTTCCTCGTCCTCGTCAGACTTCGAGTTTTGAGCAAATGAGGATGTAATTGAGGCTGCCAAAGAACTCATTTCGGGTCGAGTGTCACCAAAGGATGATGAAATTGAAGAGGCTAGAGCGCTCATCGGCTTCTCGTCATCTCTCGAGCTACATGGGTGGAACTGGCAGTTGTTCTTTGGGTCTCTTCCTACAAATGAACCTCCATTACATTCGCGCAAGTCAGCATCACACGTCTGTGACAGTTGAGTGATGAGTTGTTTACCGTCAGTCGCTTCATATTTATACTTCATGTCTAAAGCTGAATTGATTGATGATGCAAGGGAGTCACCAAAAATCTCATCATCCTCGGGACATGGTAGATATTTGCAACCATTAAAAGGGTCTTTACCTCTAAAGCTTCCATCAAGGCACTCTTTTTGTACATCATCACACTCCTCTGGGCAGGGATAGAATGCACAATTATCATGGCGATCTCTACTAACAAATGTTCCATCTGGACATTCAAGCATGTCTTCAGGGCAAATATTTGTTGCCGGTTCGCTCTCCGATACAGGAGGAGATGTCTCTTGTTGAACTTGAATATGTTGTTGTGGAGATTGAGTCGGTGTACGTGTGGGTTTATTAGAGGGTGAATTTGTATCGGCAGTCTTGAATCTTGGGTCAAGACAGTTATATGATTGTATGCCTGAACCACATGGATAGAATCCAAATGTATCAGAACATGTTTCTTCACAGCAATCTCCTCCATCAAAGTTGCATTCTGGTGTATTCAACGAAGGATTACACTTGCCATCTGCAATACGATACTTCTCTTGAACAACACATGTTCTTGAGTCTATAACAGAGTCTCCCTGTGTTGGGTCTATGCAATAAAAGCCAAAAGGACCATAGTCTTGATAAACACTACCTTCCTTTGTCTTACAACCAAAGGCTGAGTCTTCATTACATGTTGACTGACAACAATCTCCTCCATCATAACCACATACAGCAGTGTTGTACGGAGCTTCTGGATCACAAGCGCCATCTCCGACGAAGGCAGAGTTGGGTACACAACAGTCAGAGTTACCTTCCCATGGCATTAAGCTCTCAGGACAGAGTGCTTCGACAGTATCAACTTGACCAGAGCCCGGTGAATAGGATGGTGGTACAAAACTATCAACAACTTCACCAGTTGTTTTCCCAACATAGCGTTGACAAGAATTACACTTCCCCTCAACGAGACAAGTGTCGAGAGCCTCTTGTAATCCAGCACAATTGTCAAGACGCATTAGATTTGGTAATTCAAAGGCCTTGGAAGCTCTACAATACCGATCCAGCCTGGCCTTGACCGCATCAACATGCCAACCACCATGAGCTGGACACTCGAGTCCACCATTGATATTGTTGAGCGTCCCTCCGAAGTCTCCACCATCTCTCAATGATTCAATGTGAGATGTAGTGTCTTCCTTGGTATGTTCCCTGTATGGTTTATGAAGATATGAAGACAGTATATCATTAGAAAAGAATATAAACATATCATGCACCAACATAACAAATATAACTTACATCCAGAAGAAGATACCGACACCCCAAACATACTTTCCCTCTCTTGCAACAATATCGGGATCCTCACAAAACGTATCAGGACTACCCGTGAGTGCTACACTTGCGCCAATATAATTATAATTCCATGACCTATACCAGAAGCAAAAGTAAGGCATAAGTAAGTGTAAGATCATGTACATAATGTATAAACCCAAGCAACAGCAAACTGGAGTCAGACACTTACAATTGTATAGCACCTCGACCAAAGAATAAATGCTTGGCAGCAACATATCCATCTAATTCACCACCCTCTCCTGCACCTACACCACATTGACAAGCCTCAGGCGGAGTACTCTGCGGTTGACAATATTCATTAAAATCACTATTACCAGAAACTAAACTATGTCCACATTTCTTTGTACTCCAATCAAAACTGCCAGGATCACAAGGCTTGCAATATACTTCACCATCTTTTATTATATTATCAGCACACATTAAATATTCACGTGGTGCCTTATATTCATCAGATTCATGTAACGTGTTACCAATAAAGGCGGCTAATTCGGCAGTACGTTGATATACATTTCCCATACCAAATGCCTTTTCGGTATGTTGTGCATTATATGATAATATAGCATCGCATAATCCTTCATATGTGTATGGGTCATTTGCTGCAGGTGCTATTGTATTGAACATTTCTTTTGTTAGTATATCGTCGCAGACTGTATAGTATGTATACAGTTGTTCATCTATTGGTATACCTGATGGTGGTGCAGGTGCAATACGGTCAGTATCGTCCGTATGACACCAGCACAAGCCGGGGACATCACATGGCCACCAAGTCTGTCCATTAGCACAGGCCTCGCATTCTTCATCTTGAATGAGCTGCCCAGAAGCCGAATTACCAACACACGTCGATCCAGATGGACAGGATGGTGAACATGTTTCAGAGGCTACAGATAGTAGGCCAAATGTTGACGTTGAGATTGTATATGGGGATTCTGAGTTGTTGCTATTGTTAGATGGAGTTGATGGGGAAGAGACTGGTGGAGTTGGGAGTGGTGGTATACCCAATACTTCTGTCTTGTCACTTCGTATTATTGGCTCTTCTTCAACTGATAATGATATGATTGGATCATTTTGTTCCTCTGGCGATTTCTCGACTACCGATAAGCCAAGAGTTGATAAACTACTTTCACCCTTTGGTCTGCCTAAATTACTTTGTACCTGCGGTCTCTGAGGAGGTAGTAGCGCATCATGCAAATAAGGTTTAATATCATCATCATCCTCATTCTCTATCGGTATCTGTTGTGTATTAACCCAACTACTTAATTCTTCATTAATACTTTGCTCTTTCTCTTCTTGTTCAATTTGACTAACATATTCTAAACAGTTATTATCATTATCATTATCATCTGGAAACCACTTTGTACAACATTCAATACCACTTTGAAATAAATGTAACTCGGCATATCCACCTGTATTTATCATCCAATTTGGTGGTGGTTTAGATATAGAAGAGAGTAAACATTTTTGTAAATGTTGTTCTGGATACCATGGATGTGTTTGTATGTATTCGTCTGTTACTTGAAGATTGCGATGTTGTTCATTTTGTTGTTGACCTCTAAGTAGTTTACGCTTACGAGTATTGCCAATGAATAGATCATTATTATTAGTATTAGTTGCAATTGTTGTCTGTAGAGTGATTAGAGATAGGATTTTTATTCTTCCTCTTCGTGTTGGCCTCATATTATGTAGCTATCGGGTATCGAAGAGCAAACCAATTGCAATATGACTGCAAAGATCAAATTAAGGATACCGTATCTTTTTTAGAAATTGATGCCTCGGTCAATTGAGTATAACCATTAGAAAGAGCATTAAAAACTGATATACTGACAGTACTGTTGGTATACGAATGTATAAACTCAGGTTGCTATAGACTATCTGAGCGCTAACTTTGCTTCACTTTCACCATCATTATTTTCACCCAAAAAAATCAAAGTATAGGCCACTCTATTTAACGCCACTATTGTCGTAATTATGTCACACTTGGGGGCTTAGCTAATTGAGCACTTTCTTACTACTATTTTGATTGGCCCGGCGTGAACGGCGAAGAGGATATTTGAGGAGTTGTTGCTGGAAACGATTGACTTGGGTTTGTCTCTTTGTAATGCAAAAAGTTGAGTAGTAAAGGAGGGCTCTAGTACTTGTAATCTGTTGTACGATAGGCTAGTTTCATTAATTGCAGCTCCTCACAACAACCAAGTCGTCATATGGTACCATTTCATTTATCATTGCAACAACCTACTCGAGGGCTGAGAATATACATTCACTTGAAATCCAACAAGATATACTCAACACTATAACACAACACAACAAATAATGAGCAAACAAAGTAAGAGAAGAATACGGCAGCAAAAGTTAGCCATATCATCTGTATCATCAATAGCATCCACTGCAATACTAATATCATCAGCGGTCGTCGTGGCAGCTAATATCCATGCCTCCTCTACGTATCACAATAATGATGACCCGGCCGCCGCTCCATCGAACAATATTCATTTAGAGCATGAAGAAGAGAATAGCTTGATACCACCATCAACACATACCCTATCAACAGTATTTTCATGCGGCACATCATGGAGAGATGCATCATCAACATGTTCCAACCTCTGTCCATCGGGATTAGACTCGTCATGTCCTAATGGACAATCTTGTTATGCAGGCTTGACATGTTCATCACCTACATCCACAATCGAGATCAACAACGATGAAGAAGAAGAGGGGAGAATGTCATATGAAATACGATCACATTCCGATGCCCTACTACATCAATCCCAAATTGAATCCAACTTACTAAATAACATCCAATCTACCAATAATGATGAATATATAAATAAATTTATATGTAGTACATCACACCAACTTGCTACACAACAATGCAATACACAATCAAGTAATTTGTCAAGTTATAAGGGTAGTTTAATGCCATTGACATATTGTAATACTAATAATGAATGTCCGAATAAGAGTCAAGAGTGTTATGTTGTTAGTTGTCCTAGAGAGTTACATACTGCCGATAATAAGGGTGTGGTGGAGTTACTTACCATGGAAAATGTAGGTAGCTGGTTAGTAAACAAGTTATCTTTGTTCACTCCATCCTCTCAAGAAGATGAGGCCGACAAGGTTAATCAGACCACTAGCGATAACAGTCCACATCCTGAGGAAGACGAAGAGGATAGAGCCGTGTTTAGCACTTGGACATCCTACTTTACTGAAGAGTCAGCGAGTAGTGTTTTGAGATTGAGTTTAGATATGATACCCAAGAACTAAGCTTAGACTGAGGCCGAGTAAGGTGAATAAGGATTGAGTTAAGAGTTGAAGGTCTCTCATATGACCTCCTCTATTTCTCAAGTGTATGGCTGTGTGGCCATAGAGCCCCGCCTAAAACACACCTCAAGTTTTTTCCCTCAAGACTCTCCCAAGAATGTAAGCTGATGTTCACTTTTTCCAGAGTTAGACGAAGATAAACTCTCCCCATGAAAGTCTTTCTGCCCCTCAAGAAAACTCAACTGTTCATTATACATGAATAGGTTGGATGTGAGTGTATGATAGGTAATTTTATAACTAATAAAAAACAAAAATTGTTTGTCTCTTTACATTTATTTTTTTATCTTAGCTACCATTTGGACAAAGTTTGGTAGCGATACTAGACACAGTGGGTTAAGATAACTTTAAAACCAGCACCCATTATCACTCTTTACAGTCACAATCCAAAAGGGTTTGCTTTGACATATGGACTATCTTTCAAATAAGCAGCAACATTTGAATCAGCAGCAGTACGATCACATAAGGCAGAAACTTTCTTCCACTTTGAAAAGTCATACGAAGCAAGCTTAACTGCAGCTCCAAATGGCATGAATGCTTGTGTAATATTCAACAAAGCAAGATCAGCTGGGGTAGGGTATGATAGTCCCAAAATGAATCCTTCATCTGGTAACTTTTCCTCGAATATACCAAACCATTTATCAAGTAAGGTATTAATATCTTCAATTGCCTTGTTCTTATCAGTCTTTTGGGTAGTAAAGATTGCCTTTGCACAATTGAAGAGAATTTCTTCTTTGATGCAGCCATACATATTATCGATTGCCTTTTGCTGCGGAGTTAGATCTTTGTACTTTGGAGCGATCGAAGCGACATAAGTCTCAATCGCACCACTTTGTGATATCTTTAGATCTCCGTGTTGTAGTAGAGGCATACCCGATGGTGACATATAATTGTTTCTGCTTTCACCTGATGATAATATGAATAGAAGAGGTAAGATATAAAGATATTGCATTAACATGTCATATGCACACATATGTACATAAGATAGTTACAATATTGATACATACCAGATGCAAGAGTCGGTTTCGCAAATTCTTCTGCGGCCTCAGTGATGGTAACTCCTCCAGCAGCGGCAATTAGTCGAATAAGCTCAGCACGTCCCGCAATCGCGGCGTAGCTTAGATGAGGAGCGGAGGAGGTCATTCTTTCTGTTCTGAAAGTTATGCAATTGCAATAATTATATTTATATAATTTGGTATGTGTTGAAGCTTATACGACGCGTCACGTTTTACAGCCACTCTTTCGAGATAAAGCAAATGATAATGGCAATAATCAAACAAGTATCAATAGATAGATCCCAACAGTTATGAGCAATACGCCAACTTAATCTAATATCAGTAGGTGAAAATTGATATCTTGTGAATCTATCTAACGTTTTGGCGATAGATCGGAAATGCCTTTGTTGCATGTTAATTGTTGCATTGTTAATAATTGTTGAGGGGTTGTATGTTATCGATACAACATTGAAGAAGGGTTCCATATTTAAGAAGAAGCAGAGCAGCAAGAGAGTTAAGAATAGTAGGGGACAGTAGTGTTGTGTCAATATTACTGATAAATTTTGGTAAGGTATGTGCTAGTACATATTCAAAAAAATCAATAATCAGTATCAATATGAATGCTAATGTAGATAACAATCGAGATGATGCAGAAGTACCGCACGAGATACCACCAGCGGTACCTTCTACATCAGATGAAGAAGAAGGTAATGATCAAAAGAAGACTTCAAACGAGGATATCGCCAAGAGCGAACTTAATAATCAGAGCAATTGCAGAGATGATAACAACGCATATGAAGTTGGAGAACAAAATAACAACTCAGGTATTCTATATTCACAAACTATCATGGGCAATCCCAATAACAATCGAATGATGTATCCAAATAATGGATTACAGCAATTTCAACAACCAGAATTCGATCAAGGATATGATTGTGGTGATTCATATTCACATCCGCCACCACTAAATAACAACAACATTCTACCATTCAATCAATATCCTCTCAACAATAATCAACTACAACCACAGCACAATAATATGAACAATATCCTACCACCAAATCTCGGCATATTAAACCAGCAAATTACTATGCAACTTCCACCAATACCACGGACGGTTTCAGTATCAAGTGATGATCTCTAAGAGTTAACCGCTACATTAAAGCGGTGTCAGAGGGTGTATATATAGAAGATGTGTTATTATACAGTTGTAAATCAAAGGTGTAAAGAAGTAAACTCTTGTTTGATATATTTTCAAAGCTATCTTAAACAACTCGACTTCTTTTACTTGGTTTGGATGCTTCTTTTAAAATAGTATCAGGCTCTTTCTTATCTCCATCACTTTCACTCTCTTCATTTTCTTCTTCTTTAACAGAATGTAGCTGATGATAACTTTTAACATCTTCAGCTTGGTATGGATGTTGTAATGAGCGTGAGATACATGATCTAATTGTCTCCAAGGTCATCTCCGAATCACCAAGATTGTTGCTATTAGCTTCAATACTACAATGTATACTTTTAGCAAACGTCTCTAGGCATTCATCAAAGCGTTCACGAGGGAGATGTTTTTCATGGACAATTTTGCAGAGAGCAAGCGCTCGCTCTTCGCTTGAGGTATCCAATGTTAAGATTGCAAATCCTAGTGGAGGGTCTTGAGTGGCAACTTCTCTTGAGAGTACGAGAACGAATGTTTCATCACTCAGCTGGAGTTCCTGTTCTTGTGTTTCGTCATTATTATCTGATTCAGGATCTTCTTCTCCCAAGTTCAGAGATTCTTTTTGGGTAGATGAACATTCCTTCTTTGATAGTGACGAATAATTTTTCTCCATGAGTGCATGAATGTGATCTACATCAACCTCAGTTGCCCGTCTCAATATTATTCGTCCAACTTTATCATCATCGTTGTTTGACTCACTTTCATCATCCAATTCTTGAAGAGATAGGAGTGCAGCATCAACCTCATCGTGAAAGGTTTGTTTCTGCTGCTGATCATCTACACCCCATTGTGTCCGTTTTGCTCTCTTTGGCTCGGACAGTGATAAACCAAGCAACGAAATACCACTTTTTGACGACAAAGGAGTGCCAGAGAATGCTGATCGCTTGCTACTTTTCTTACTTTCTGGTGATGACAACTTGGCTCGCTTTGTTTGACTAGTTGCTACTCTATTCGCGGCATATAACTCTCGAGAAGCTTCTGCCTCGGCCTTCACTTCGACAATACTGCTACATCCAGGAAATAGCGAAGAAAGTAATTGTGCTGAAGCCTTGTGTTTGGACTCTCTTTTAGTTGACCCTAGCCCAGTACCTGTCAACTTGTGTAGAACAACTTCCTCCTTCTTCTCAGGCTCTTGGTTGCTCTCTATTTTTGGTTGTGGTTCTTCTTTCTGTTCATTATCAGTTGAATGATTTGGTCGAGCTGCCTTGTTTGGTGACGGTGATTCGAATGAAAAGCTATCTTTCCGTTTTCGACTCTGCGATGACTCTACCTTGTCACTGGTGGGCGATGGACTGCTAAACTTTGATTGTAAGTAATCCAATGGAGATTGCCAATAGGTCATGATGTCATCATTATCACCAACTAGATGTTTTGGAAAGTAAAGATTGATGGTTGCAATGCATTGAAACATGCGAGGTCGAGATGGTGCCTCTCGAGGCGATTCAGTCTTCTTTCGTTTTGATGAACTACTCGCAGCATCTCCTGATACATCACTCTTAATACTTGGGCATAGATCAAAGGAGTATGATGGAGGTTCCCGTATCCTGCAGGAATCAATTTGCCACATAGCATGGAGTAAGGTAGAACAGACGGATGCTCCTCTTGATGCATAATAGGCATTCTCATCTTCATCATCGACATCGCTAGCACTACTCACACCAGAAGAGGGATAAATATTTGACGAGAATACACGACCAGATCCACTGGCATTTAGCGAACCGCCTGGTGATGATAATGCCCCAAGTTTAGACGATAAAAGAGGTCCTCCCGATACCAGCGCTCCATGACCAATAACATCTTCGGATATGTCAATTGCAGTACTAATCGAAGACGTTTCACTGTGATCTCCCTCACCCCCAACGCCGGCTCCAAGAGGACCATTTGCTCCGCCAATCGCAAGTTGTGAAGCCAAGTGTGGTCCCAACTCATCTAGCGAGAGTGATTTTCTTCGGGTACCACCTATATCGGTCAGAATTCCATTGGGGTCAAAGATAACACCGGGTATCAAGGCGGCAAGAGCCTTCCTTGAACCATCTTGCTTTGCAGCGTTTTTCATTCCACCACGACCCCTGCCCAACTCTACACTATTAACATGAACAGTCATACAAAATGTGTCTTTGTGGCTCTTGACGCTACCGTCATTATCAGACAATTGAGCACCGCTCTGGGGATCAACAAGGGTATACTTTGGCATATCCCAGTGATATTTGCCACACAATTCATGTAATGCCCTTACCCCATTCTTCCCTAACAATCCTCCAAGGAAGATGCTTGGCGGAGGGGGCAAGATACTACCCCTACTACCTGTACTCTTCTGTGGAGTTGAGCTATTGGACTGTGATCGATTTTTCTTCTTGTTTCTTCCTCTTTGACTATTGTTGCCGTTACTCCCAAGTGAAGAGAAGGAACTCTTCGAGCCATGCCCATGGTGTAGTGCTCGTTTATTACTTGTATTCACTCCCTCTGTATTGGCATCTTCATTGAAGCGTCGCCTTTGGCTACTCTTCTTACCAGATAACTTCTTATTACTGCTGCCGATACCCTTCAGATCACGACTATCACTTCCAAGAGATGATACTGAACTATTCCCACTTTCTCTCTTCTTGGATCTCTTCTTATCCTGTTGCTGCTGAGATGCTTTTGGTTTAGCTTCAATCTTCAATCCACTGCTTCTCTTGGTGGTGTTATTATTTCCTAAAGAAGAGGGTTGCCATAATGTTCTCTTCTGTCCCGGATGCTGCAGCTGTTGAGTAGAATTATCAATCAATCCAGGCCCTGAAGCAACCGGGGTATAATATGATGCTTGTTGCTGCTGTACTTGACTAGGCACAAACCCTCCTCCAGGATTTTGTAATACAATATCGCTGCTCACACTTGCATTCACATTATTCACACTATTTCCGCCACAGGCAATTCGTGCAGCAGCCCATGCCGCTCCCGCCGCGGCATTAGCATACTGTAATGCATGTTGTCTCATTTGTTCTTCATAATATTGACGTTGTGCGTCTAGTCCTCCAACATTATTTGGTGGGTGTGAAGGGGGCGGTGGTATTGGTGGAAGTTGCATAGTAATTTGCTGGTTTAATATGCCGAGATTTGGTGGTAGGATATTGTTCATATTATTGTGCTGTGGTTGTAGTTGAT